>JGI11705J14877_10000741_pt1 | contig 19872 bp, 39 predicted proteins | sample Etolaghawater15m_FD_14877 | JGI IMG/M metagenome (IMG submission 14877)
CATAAGTACCGTTAAAGTTAGGGTTGCATTAATGCAAGTTAAAAAAGAACTATTAGGGGGTAAATAATGAGCTTATTAGAAGACGCTAAAGCTTTAAAAGATCAAATAGGAGTAGTCGAAAGCTACATAGATAAAAATAATAAAATACTTTTAAAGTTAGCTAACGAAGTAGAAACTATGAAAATTACGTACGAGCAAATAAACGCTAGACGTTTAGACATAAAAGAAAATTATAAAAACCGTAACTAATACTCCCTAAGTAAAAGTTACGTACGTATAAAAGCCGGGTTTAACCGCCCGGCTTTTTCTTATGTCATACTACTTATAGATATAACTACCCGACTTAAAATTTAATTATTAAGTAAAGGAGTTAAATTGGCAAAGTTTGTATTAACAGACGCTAGCGTAACAATTAACAGCGTTGATCTAAGCGATCACGTTGCTAGTGTTACTTTAGATATTACCGCCGATGAAGTTGAGGAAACTGCGTTCGGCCAAACTTTTAAAAGTAGATTAGGGGGTCTTAAAGACGGTACCCTAAGTATTGATTTCCAACAGGACTTCGCAGCAAGCGAAGTAGACGCTACATTGTGGCCACTTTTAGGAACAGTAACTACTTTTGAAATTAAGGCTACTAGCGACGCTGTATCATCAACTAACCCTAAATATAGTGGATCCGTATTGGTTAACCAACACCAACCGGTCGCTAATGGGGTAGGCGAGTTAGCAAGTTTTTCTGTAAGTTTTCCAACTTCAGGAACAATAACAAGAGCAACTTCTTAGTATGGCAACTATACAGGGGTTACACCAACTCACGCTTGTATTAGATGACGGTACTAAGAAAGAAGTAACGTTAAGGCCTATAGATTTCGTTGCGTTAGAGCGTAAATTCGGACAACGACCTGCAAGCGAGTTAGAGAATTTAAGTTTTGAGGAGTTAATGTATTTATGTTGGAACGCTAGTAAGCGTACCGGCGTAACAGATGATTTTGATAAATGGCTCAATAGCGTAGCTACTATAGACGGACTAGGTGGCGAAAACCCGGAGTAAACGGCGGTTATTACTTAGAGCTAATAGCCGAAACAAGTTTAGCTGCCGGCCTTAACCCAATGGAAGTAGCCGAGTTACCGCTACCAATGTTTTTAGCGTTACAACAAGCTTTACAAAAACGCGCGGAAGAATATAAAAGAAATGGCTAAAGGAATAACTAAAACAACTAGCGGAAGTGGTATAGCCGTAGAGGGCTTAAACGAAACTATATTTGGTTTAAGAGAGTTAGATAAAGGCGGTGAAGTACGAAAAGCTTTAAGAGGATTACATAAAGAAATCTCTAAAGAAGTAGAAACCGTAACTAGAACAACCGCTTTACGCCAAAGTATTAATGGTAGGCCGGCGCCTAAAAGAACGCAGGGCGCTAAAGGTTACGTTGGCGGTGGTACCGACCGTAGCGCTTATTTAGATATTAGGCGTACTAATAAATTCGTACGTAACTTAGAATTCGGCCGAGATTATCAATTTTTAAATTTTTACAATAGATCACAAGCTAAAGGTAATAATACTAGCGCTAACGCTACCGGTATCTTTTTTCCTGCTGATCAACTTAAAAGACGCGTATACAAAAAATGGGTCGGTAATAAATGGCGTAGTACCGGTGTTTCCGGAAGGTACGCGTATACACGGCTACGTTGCAGAGCCAACTATAGCTAAAGCGGTACCGGGTATTACAGAAGATTATTCGGATAAGATGTTTAAAACAGTTAAGCAAGCGGTAAAGGGTAAATAATGGCGGCAACAAGCACTAAGACTTTAAGGTTTGAATTTTTAGCTGATACTAAGAAGTTTTTAGGTAATGTAGGTAAAGTAGGTAAAAAGTTTAGTGATGTAGGCGCCCAAATGAAGTCAACGGGCGATACTATTAATAAAATTTTCGTAGGAATAGGAGCTGCTGCGGGAGTTGCCGCTACTAAATCATTAACCGCTTTTAGAGATTTCGAAACCGGTATGAACGAGGTATTTACTCTTTTACCGGGTACTAGCCAAGAAACTTTTGATCAGATTAATAAAGACGTTTTAAAGCTATCTAAAAGCATAGGTAAACTGCCGGAAGATGTTATCCCGGCTTTATATGACTCATTATCAGCCGGCGTACCACCGGATAACGTTTTTGCTTTTTTAGAAGTAGCTAATAAATTAGCCGTAGGTGGAGCTACCGATTTAGGAGTAGCGGTAGACGGTTTAACTACCGTAGTAAACGCTTTTGGTAGTGATGTAATTAGCGTAGGCCAAGCGTCCGATATTATCTTTACGGCAGTTAAAGGTGGTAAAACTACCGTAGAAGAATTATCTAATGCTATGTTTAATGTTGCCCCTATAGCTGCGTCTATGGGTGTTGCTTTTGGCGATGTTACTGCTGCAGTAGCTACCTTAACCGCGTCCGGTACTCCTACAAGCGTATCTATGACTATGATTAGACAAGCATTAAGCGAATTAGCTAAACCAACTTCTAAATTATCACAACTTTTTATGGAAATGACCGGTAAGTCTTTTGAAGAATTTATTAAGAGTGGCGGAAATATGAAAGAGGGCTTTGATATTATTAAAAAAGGAGCTGAGCAAAATGGTAAACCTTTAGCCGAGTACGTAGGGTCGGTCGAGGCTCTCGGTGCTATTCAAACTTTAACCGGTAAAGGTAGTGAAAAATTCGCTAGTGAAATAGAAAACGCTGCAAACGCCGTAGGTGCAACCGACGCTGCTTTTGAGCAAGGCTCACAGGGTATAGGTTTAGTTTTAGAAAAATTACAAGCTGCGTTTAAAGTATTACAAATAGAAATAGGACAAAAATTAGCGCCGATACTTATTGACGCTATTGAAAATATACAAGCTAAATTTAAAGAGATACAACCCGGCTTACAAGCTTTCGTAGATAATGTAAAAAGTTTTTTCGCTAGCGATCAAGTAGTAAATACCGTTAATAAATTAAAAGACTCTTTTAACACTTTACAAAAAAACTTAGCGCCGGTTATAGATAAGATACAAGCATTTTTTAGAGCTAACCCTAAAGTATTATTTACCGGTTTAGCGGTCGTTATAGGCGGTATATTATTAGCTAGCGTAGTTTCCTTAGCTAGCGCTTTCGCTGCTCTATTTAGCCCCTTTACTATCGTTATAGGCCTAATTGCTGCTATTGCCGGTGGTTTTAGATACGCATACGATAACTTCGAAAGCTTTAGAAACTTTATAGATAATGGTATGGACTTTTTACGAAATCTATTTAGAGGTTTTATAGGATTTTTTCAAAGCGACGGTTTTGTAGGCGCTATGACTACAGGGCTAAATTTTGTAAAAGAACAATTTAATAATTTAAAAGATGTATTTAGCGGGGTAGTTAATTTTATAAAAGCTTTATTTAGCGGGGACGTTAAAGGGGCAGTAGATAGCTTAAAAGATATATTTAAAGGTTTACTAAGTTTCTTTAAAAATAATTGGGATTTATTAGGTACTTTAAAAGATGTATTTTTAAACGCACTTACTAAAGCTAAAGATTTTATTTGGCCTAGATTAAAAGAGTTTGGCGAGGGCTTTATACAAACTATAACTACCGTATTAAAAACTAGCGCGGGCGTAGTACTAGAGGGCGTAAAGTTTGTATTTAATAAAGTTATAGACAAGATAAACGGCTTTATAAATGATTTAAATAGCGGTTTATCATTTTCATTTTTTGGTATAGATATAGACCCGCCGGATATACCTAATATACCTAGATTAGCTAAAGGTGGTATTGTAACGGAACCTACTACGGCAATAATTGGCGAAGAAGGTCCCGAAGCAGTAATCCCCTTACCGTCGGGAGTTGGCGACGGTAAAGGTTTAGGAAATAATATAAATATTACCGTTAACGCGGGTATAGGTACCGACGGCGCTGATGTAGGCCGTTTAATCGTAGAACAGATAGAAAAATATAATAGACGTAATTTAAGGATAGTCTAATGGCGCAACCAACTATACGGGTACGTTTAGGCTTTACCCCTAATACCTTTACTTTAGACGATCTAGTTAGGGGTGTATTAGATACCGGGCAACTGGGTGGCGTGATAGAGTTAACAGATGTTACTAGCGATGTACAAAATGTAGCTATTAGTCGCGGTAGATCAAAAGATTTAGATAGTTTTTTTACGGGTAGTTGCGCTATAAAGCTTTTAAATAATAGTCGTAAATATGAAAATACCAATACTAGTAGCCCTTACTATCCCGGTATAGAGCCGTTTATTAAAATGCACGTAGACGCTACTACCGACGGCGGTAGTACATACGAAGACTTATTCGTAGGGTTTGTAGCCGATATTAGTTTAACTTACCCGGATAGTAATAACTCATTTGCTACGTTTACCGGTTTTGACGCGTTTATGAAAATAAATAATACAGAATTAGTTAATCAATCTTTTACTAGTACAGATAGCGGTACGTTAATAAATAATATTTTAGATAATGATAGCGTTAAATTTAGTACGGGTAATAGGGATATAGAAACCGGTATTAGTACTATGCAGGCTTTAAGCGGTATAGATAGTAATACATTAAGTTTATTACAAACTATAGAGCGTTCCGAAAACGGTTTATTATTTATGTCTAAAAGCGGTAAGTTAACGTTTAAAAACCGACATACTACTTTTCCAAGTACGGCTAGTATAACCTTTAGCGATGACGGTAGCGATGTACCATATACTAGCGTAGATTATATAAACGACGATAATGAGATTTATAATATAGTAAACCTTACCCGTACAGGCGGTACTACGCAAACACAAGAGGACGTCGGTAGCCAACTTAAATACTTAATACGTACTTTAACGCGTACCGGGTTATTAAATGATAATGATACGGAAGTAAACGACGCTGCTTTATTTTTATTAGGTAAGTTTAAAGACGCTTTACTTAGGTTTGATAATCTTACAGTTAATTTAGTTGATCTAAATACAACTAATCAAAATTTAATTTTATCAAGTGAAGTAGGCGATATAGTAAACGTAGAATTAACGCCACCGGGTACAGGTAGCCCTAGCCAAATAACTAGTTTAGAAGTATTAGATAGTATTACCTATAACGTTACACCCGATACTTTTAAAGTAGCTTATAAATTAAGTAGCGCTAACCAACAAGCTTTTTTACGTTTAGATAACACACTTTTTGGTGTTTTAGATACGGATAAATTAGGTTATTAATGTCATATAACCTAGATCACTATAGAAAGGAAATAAAATAAAAATATGCCTAGTGGATTTAAAACTTTCGCAACCGGTGAAGTATTAACGGCGAGCGATGTAAATAATTATTTAATGGAACAAAGTATCTGCGTATTTGCCGACGCTACGGCTCGCGACGCAGGAATTACTACACCGGAAGACGGTCAGTTTGTATTTTTAACAGGATCAAGTACTTTACAATTTTACGGATCTAGCGCTTGGAATAATTTTATTGGCGAGGGCGATATTACGGGCGTAACTGCCGGTGCCGGTTTATCCGGTGGTGGTACAAGCGGTGCAGTTTCTTTAGCCGTAGATATTAACGGCCAAAGTAGTGCAACAGTTGCAAGTACAGATGAAGTACTTATAGGCGACGTAGATGATAGTAATAATATAAAAAAGACAACAGCGCAAGATATTGCAAACCTAGCACCCGCAGGCGCTACGGTAGGTTTAATTTTAGCGTTAGGATAGAAAGGATATACATTGGCGGAAAGTTATAAAAATGCGTATTTAGATATTACTTCTAGCGCGCAAACACTTTATACTAATTCAAGCGGTGGATCCGGGATTATAGTTACTTTACGTATAACTAACGTAGACGGTGCTACCGACGATACAATAACCGCAGATATTATTGACGCTACTAGTGGTAATAGTCGTATAGCTTATACTATAAGCGTCCCGGCAGATAGCACTATAGAGCTAGCGGGTACTTCTAAATTATTTTTAGAAAATGGCGATAGTATACAATTACAAGGCGGTAACGCGTCCGGTGATCTAGAGGCTTTTGCAAGTATTTTAGAAATAACCTAAAGGAGTAATTATGCCTTATGGTTATCTAGGACAAAATCAACCTAATCAAACTGTATCTAATAGTGGTGTCTTTTCTATTACTGATGTAGCTGAACTTCAATCACAGGGAAAACTTGGTGGTAGCTTAGAACTTATTGAGGAACAAACTTATTCATCTGATGTTAATTATGTAGATTTCACAAATTTATATACAAGCAAATATGATGTCCATATTTTATATTTTGAAAAATGCTATGCATATTCACTTTCAAATATAAGACTTAGGTTTTTTGAAAGTGGTGTAGTTCAAACTGGAAGTGTTTATAGATATGCTTTGTGGGCAACTAATTATATTGGTGGAAATGGTGAGTTAAAAAGTAATGGTACTACTGAATTGTTTATTGCAAATTATGCAAACAATCAAGGTAGAGATGGTAATGGATATATTATTTTTTATGGTCTTGGGGATAGTACAAAATATTCATCTTTTAACTCATTTTCAACTGGTGGTCATTTAGAAGATTATGTATTTACAGGTGGTGGAACTATGTTATCTGCTAGTGATGTTGATGGCATAAGAGTACTAAATGGCACAGGTACTTCTGCATTTCAAAGCTACAAGATGAAATTATTTGGGGTTAAAAAATTATGAGTGCTTTGAGATTAGTGAATGAAACACAAATAACTTCTAGTGTTTTAACAGTAAATATAGAAAATGTCTTTTCAAATGATTTTAAAGTGTATCAAATTATTTCTAATGGAATAAACAAAGCTACTACTGGTAATGTAAATATTAACCTAAGATTAATTAATTCATCAAGCACAGTAGTAACTTCTAATTATCAATGGGGCAACATAAATTTAAAAGCTAATACTACTTATTCAAATAACTACACAACTAATGATACAGAAGTTGATTATTTTTTTGGTAGAGCTGGGGATAATGAGGGAACTGGAACTGTTGCTTGGATATTCAATCCATATTCATCATCAGATAACACTTATTGTATTTTTCAAAACCAATATGACAATAACAATATTGCACCAGAAGGAACTATGGGGCTTTTTTCAATTATGAGTACAACTTCTTTTACAGGATTTCAAGTTTATTCAACTTCTAATATTGATGAGGGTTTTATAAGAGTGTATGGGTTAAGTGAGTAAATATGTCAGTTGGTAAATTAGTAAAAGTAAATCAAACTATTGGAGATAGCACTTCTACCACAATTTCAGTAACAGGGATTGATAGTGATAATGATTATATTGTTGTAGCTAGAAATTTAGTTACAACTTATTCAACTTCATCTTGTTATGCAAGAGTTACAAAAAGTGGAAGTCAAGATAGTACAACAAACTATACTTATACAAGCACTCTAATAAATACAAATGGTGCTAAAGCACAAGTTTATAGTTCATCAGCTTCTTTGTTAGAAGTTTTTTCTAGTCAAAATACTGGAACTGGAATATCTGATTGTGGTGTCTTTTGGTTAAAGAAATTCAATTCATCAAGTGATTATTCATATATTTTATGGCAAACAATTAGAGGTTTTGTACCACAAACTTGGTATGGAACTGGTGTTCATAAAGTAACTAGTTCAAGTGATGGATTTGGACTTCTTTTAAATGCTGGAAATTTTGCTACTGGAAGTCAATTAACTTTATATAAGGTGGTATAACAATGGCAGATGATTTGAAATATGGATATAAAGGTGCAGANCCAACACAAAGTTTTGGTAATAATACAGGTGTGTTTGACCCTAATGATATTAACAACCTTATAGCAGATAATAAATGGACTACTTTTGGACAATTAGAATTAATTGAAACTCAAACATACAGTTCAGGTGTTGCAAATATTGATTTTACTTCTATTGATGAAAGTATATACAATGTTCATTTTATGACTATTAGTAATTTAAAATGTACTGCTGCTAGTCAAAGTGTAGGTATTCAATTATATGAAAGTGGTACTTTAGAAACTGGAAGTGTATATGAATATGCAAATGAATATATAAATTTAGGTGGTGGTGGCTCTGAAGTAAAAAGTACAGGATATACACAAATAAGATTATTTTCTACAAGTTCACAAGCAATAAATGGAATAAATGCTTATCTTTATTTTTACAATTTAGGGGATAGTGCAAAATACAGTTTTACATCAATGCAACATTTTATGGAGGCAGCTACAGGAACTATGTATGCTTATTTTGGTAATGGGGTTTTACCTCAAGCAAGTGTAGTTGACGGAATTAGAATTGTAAATCACGCATCAAATAATTTTACTGATTTTGATATATCCCTATACGGCATAAAGGAATATTCATAATGGCTACTAATTTAGAATTTATAAAATCTGCTAGTGGAACTTCTGTTAGTTCATTAGATGTAACAGATTGTTTTAGTGCTGATTATGATGTGTATAAAGTTGTTATACCTAATTTTGAAATATCATCAGGCTCAACAATATATCTACAAATGAGATTATTAGATAGTAGTGGAACTGTTATAAGTGCAAGTGAATATGATAATGCTACTTTCATTTTAAGAAGTAATTCTGCATATAGTAATGGTAGTTACAGTGCTAATTTAAATTATTTTAGATATCTTGCACAAGTTAATTCAAGTGCCGATGTAGGTATAGGAACAATTTTATATATTTATAATCCTTATAACACTAAATATACATATATACAATATCAAAGCAGTAGTTGGATAGGCTCAGCACTATATGGCTGGAAAGGTATAGGGGTTCATAAAGTAGAAGAACAAATTTCAGGTTTAAATTTTTTTCCAACTTCTGGAAATATGGATTTTGATGTATCAGTATATGGAGTTAAAAGCTAATGGCAGGTTCACTTATAAAAATAAATGAAGTAAATGTAACAAGTGGTGCAACTATGAACATAACAGGAATAGATAGTACTTATGATGTGTATGTTTTACAGTTCAATGATGTTGTTGCAGATACAGATGACAAAGAATTATATGTTAGATTTACTGCTAGTGGAACTGCTGATAGTACTGCTAATTATGATTATGCAGTAAAAGAGCTAAGAAATGATTTTGATTTTCAAAGAAGAGGTAATAGTAATAAAACATTTTTACCAGTAAATATATCAGGAAATGGTACAGGAACAGGTGAGGCTTGTAATGGAACAATATATGCTTTTAACTTTAATAATGCTAGTGAGTACAGTTTTTGCACTATGGAAATAACAAGGATGTCTGCAGATCCTATATTATTTGGTTGGCAAGGTGGTGGAGTATTAACAGTTGCACAAGCTACAGATGGATTTGAATTTTTTTGGGAAAGTTCTGTTGATTTTGCAAGTGGTCAGTTTGTTCTGTATGGCTTGAAAAAATAGAATATGGTTTAAAGAAGTAAGTATAAGAAATATATGTCATATTACGTTTAATTTAGATCTACTTACTTAAACTTTATTTTATGACAGAAGAACAAGCTTTAGCGCAAGCTACACAAGAAATAGAAGACGCTAAACCGTTATATAAGCAAGTAAATAAAGAACGTTTAGAGTTTAGCCAAGCAGATTATGACCAAGCTATTATAGATCGTAAAAATTCTATATTAGATGAATATAATAACGGCTACATAAGGGCTAGACAAGAACAATATTTAGCTATCCCGGAACAATTAGATTTAATTTATTGGGACGGAGTAAATGGTACTACTAATTGGGCAGATCATATAGCCGAAGTAAAGGCTAATAACCCTAAACCGTAATTGACCGAACTTCAAAAAATGCGCCTAATAGCGTTAGAGCGCGCCGGTAATAAATGCGAGTGGCCGGAGTGTATAAACTACGACCATAAATTAGAAATGGCGCATTTAAAAGATATAGGTATGGGCGGTAGCCCAAGCCGTAAATACGATATAAATAACGTTGCTATGTTATGTAAATTACACCACGATTTATATGACGGGCGCTCTATATCATTGGCTAAAAAAGAGTATCGCGTACTGTTAAAATCTTACTTAGATTATGAGCGACAACAATAACTATACGCAGAAAGAAATGACGGCAAAAATAATGCTAGATATTGAAAAGATTTTTAACAAACTTGATGAACTACAAAAAGATATAAATACTAGACCTACTAGAGCGGAAATATACGGTTGGATTATAGCCGGTATATCTATAGCTACTTTAGTTAACGTTTTAATGTAATGAAAGTTGATCTAAAAACTATAACTCCTATTTTAGTTACTACGCTTATAGGCGTTATAGGTTGGTTATTTAATACTATAGAGGAACTACAAATAGCTCACAGTTCAATGATGGAACAATTACGCATATTAGAAAAAGATTTAGATATGCAAGAAAGTTTATTTAGTGAACTATTATTTAAAATAAGCGGATAAAATAAAGTTATGGACGCTTTTATAGTTTTTAGTGCGATAATAGGAATTAATTACCTAGCGTGGTGGTTAATTAAACACGATAAAATTTAATTATGGACTATATAGTAGGTTTTTTATTAGGTTTTTTTTTAAAAGATATTGTTTCTTTTATTAAAAAAGTAAGTGATCAAGATTGGTCTAGCCGTAACTACTACGATAGAGCTTATAAGTGGCTAGATTTAGACGAAGAAGATTTACCTTAATTATTTATTTATAAGCTTTTAATGTCGTATAAAGCGAATATAATTACCCTAAGTTAAAAAAGGGGCTAAATATGACACAAATAGACTTTGATAGTTACGCTTTAGGTAAAATAAACTATAAAAGTAAAAATAAATTCGAAAATAAATACCCAAAAGAAACTGAAGTAATTATTAATTTATTAAAGCAAACTAAAATAAGAAAAAACGAAACTCAACTAAGCGTGTATAGTTATAAAACTATAGCGGAATATTGCATAGAAGTTTTAAATTATAAAATGGTACATAGTGAAAGTTTACGCAAAATAATAAGCCGTATAGCAAAAGAAAACGGGTGCGAGTTATGAATTTAGACGAATTTGTAGCTACCCGTAAAGATGTACCCGAAGTAAAAAATAAAACTATAAAACCTAGCGCCGATTGGGTACCGGGCGTAGAAATGAACGGCGGTAAAGGTAGTATTACTACTAAAGCTATACCTAAAGGCAACCCTAATTGGAACGATTGGATAGATTATTGGCTTGGCGACGGCGCTAGTAAAGACTTTTACGTAAGAGAGGACGAGCCGGTTAACTTTAGAACGTGGCAAGGTTGGGGCGAAAATGGTATACAAAACTTTTATTATTTTAAAGCTAACATATACGCGCGTAAAAATAATAAGTACCAAGATAAAGAATTAAAAACACTAATTAGTAACGCTAAACGTAAAAAGCCGGTAGATCAACCTAAAACTAAAAATAAAAAAGCTTTCGTAATATGTATGTCGGATTGGCAAGTCGGAAAAGAGGGTACGGAAGATATGTTAGATAGATATTATAAAGCTTTAGATAATATTGCTTTACAGATAAAACACTTAAAACGTAAATATAACGATTTAGATAAGTTAGTAATAGCGGGTTTAGGTGATCTAGTCGAATCGTGTAGTGGCCATTACCCTATGCAAACGTTTACAACCGTTTTAGATGAACGGCAGCAAAAAACGTTAGCTCGGCAAATGTTATTAGACGCCTTTAATAGATTTAGTAAAGATTTTAATGAGGTACTTGGGTTATGCGCCTTAGGAAATCACGGTGAAAAAAGAATTGGTACTAAAGCCTACACTACGTTTGGGGATAATAAGGACGGCGAATTATTTGACGAGGTAGCGCAGATATTAAAAGCTGATCCTAGTAAAAAGCACGTTAAATTTACAATACCGGATAATAGTTTAGCTTATAGTATTGAAGTTTTACCGGGTACCGTACTTACTTTAGCGCACGGCCACCAAGCTAAACGAGGAACGACACCGGCCTTGCGGGTAGAAAATTGGTTTAATAAAATGGCTAGTAAGCAAAGTAAAGGTGGTTTTTATGCTACTAATGTTTTATTAGTAGGACATTACCACCACCATTGGAGTAAAGAAAATGAAAGGCTTATGTTGGGTGCAACTACCATAGATAACGGTAGCCAATGGTTTGAAGAAGGGGGCGGGGATAAAAGTTTACCCGGAGTAACAACGCTAGTTTTACATAGCACTAAAGATTTAAGAAAATGGAGTGATATAGAGATATTATGAGTACAAGACGAGGAAGTAGTAATTGGTATTTAGAACATTGGGCAAATGCTTTAGGTAATACCGATGAATTAACAGTAATAAGATTTAACGGAAAAGGGCGGGCGCAAATTAATAAGGCCGTATTACCCGCTTTTACATTATTAAATATGTGTTTAACGGAAGATAATTATATTACGCACCGTAATACTACGGGCGGTTATAACTTTCGTAAAATAGCTAATAGTAATAGATATAGTTGCCACGCTTACGGTTTAGCCGTAGATATAAATTGGGACTTAAACCCGGTAACGCGCGACGGATCAACTAAAACTAATTTTAAAGATAGTACTATTGCTAAAATTTTAGAGATTAAAACGCAAGACGGTTTACCGGTATTTAGGTGGGGCGGTAACTATAAAAGTTACAAAGACCCTATGCACTTTGAAATATTTGTAACGCCGGAAGAATTAAATAAAGGTATAGTACGTAATAACTTTAACCAAACCGAATACGTTAAGTTAGGCCTAGCTAGTAAACCACTACGTAAAGGGGATAAAGGCGAGGGCGTTAAGTATATACAAAAATTACTTAATGAAGTTTTAGATCAACATTTAGTACCGGACGGCGACTTTGGTAGTTTAACGCAAGCCGCAGTTTTGGTTTTTCAAAAAAAAGCCGGGCTAATAGAGGACGGTATAGTAGGTTCTAATACCTACGCTAAATTAATGGAGTTTAGGTCTGCTAAAATAAAGGCGGAAAGGAATAGTTTAATTGGCAAATATCAAATCATCTAAAAATTGGAAAGCCTATTGGGGCTTTATGTTATCTAAAGCTTTTCGTACCGGTTTACAAAGCGCTATATCTTTGTACTTAGCTAATAGCACCGGAATAATTAGTGCGGATATGTTAGAACTTTTAGCAGTAGCTTTTCTATCTAGCTTTATTACAGTAATACAACACGCTTTAGAGCAATATAAACCTAAAGCGACTTGGGATAACTAATTTTATAAGTTAAAATAAATAGATCAAATTGTGTAATTACCCCCTAAGTAACTGCACAACCGAAAAAGCCGGGTAATATTTAAAAATAAATAAATATCTAAAAACCCGGCTTTTTTCTTTTACAAACATAGGCCAAATTTACGTTTTGCGCCGTTTGGAATATAGGCCAAGCAGTACTTAGCCTACCCGTTAAAAAATAAAAAAAATTACGTGTCGTACCGAATAAGCTAGCAATTTTATTTTAAGTAGTTATAATTATTGGTAATTACTTAGGAGGTAAATTGTTAAAATTATATAAACTAAACGACCCTAAAGATACGTTATTAATTAAAGATAATGTATATAGCGGGGTTTTAAATGATAACGGTAAGGTAACTCTAACCCACGTACTAGCTAGTTTCGGTTTAGTACAACTTTATAACGGGGCGGAAGTTGATCTAAACCAATTAGAGCTAGTAGATGATAAAACACCTAGCCTTAGTTTTAGAACGCAACCTACTAGCGAGCGAGGATCACGCGCCGCACACGACCCTTACTTAATTCGTAAAGACGTTTATAACGACGATTGCGTACATTGTAAAAAAATATTTGATTATTGCGGGAGGTTACACGATGTATAAAGTTGATTTAGAGCGTACGCCTACGGTTATTAATAGTTATAGAAAACTAACCGACGCGGGCGTAGTAGCTACGGTAGAAAATTCTATGTATGCTAATCAAATAACTTTAGATTATAAAAAAGAGTACGGGGATCTAAAATATACTGATTACTTTATTCATAGGCCTACTAATAACGCTATAGGTGTATTTACTAAAATGTATAACGCTAATTATGAGCCTTATTACTTTTTTAGCGGGCTTATTAAGGTAGGTATGCTAGCCGTATACGATATGTATAACTTTAAGTACTTAGGCGAAGTTAAAAGTATAGGCGATAAAACAGTTACTATTACCGCTTATAAAGGCCACGAATATAACGAAAAAAACCATAGGCTTAACTTTTATACGTTTGCTATGTATAACGGCCAATATAACGTTGATAAATGGATAAAAGAAAATAGAGAGGTAAGTTATACAATATGAAAGTAAAAGATTTAAAAAAACTAGTAAAAGCTTTTGATGATGTTAAAAATTTTGATCTAGTTAAAAATTGTTGGACTTATAACGAGTATTTATTTTGGGGCGGTACATTAACAGGAATAAATAAATTAAATGAGGTGAAAAATGGATCCATTAAGTAGTATGTCTATTTTAGCTAAGTGGGGTTTACTAATGATGTTGGGGGTAACTATAGCTTTAGTCGTTTTTACAGATGACGACGAAGAAGAAATGGACTTACCTGATTGGGTAAAAGATGAAAGCGACTTATTTAATGATTAAAAAAATAATTTTAGTAAGCGCTTATAATTTTTTATCTTATCTTAAAAGTATAATCAACAAACTTATGTATTACTTTTTAGTAAAGCTAAATAGTCATTATAAGAGGGTAGAAGTAAAAAGTATAAAATGGAAAAAAAGGAAGTAAAAATGGATAAAAAAGAGTTACTCATTTTAAAGCAAGTTAGCTTAAAGGCAGCAGCCAACTTAGGTGGTACTAAAGAGGAAGTTGTAGTTAATGCTAGCTTTTTTAATGATTGGTTATTAGAGGGGGTTGATCTAACCGTAACTAAAGTAGATACTACTAGTAGCAACGGTTTTGAGCCTAAATGCCCGGCTTGTGATAGTTTTGTTTGGGATAACCGCGAAACCGCAAGCGCTATACAACCTAAATGGCGTTGTAAGAACGAGGATTGTACCGGCGGTAGCTTTAGTAAAAAATATAATAAGCTAATGGCGTGGGCTAGTTGGGACGAGGACGAGTTCGCTAATGCAGAATTACAAAGAAACACCAACGGGGTAGATGACGCTAAAGTAGATAGCGTTGATAACGCCGGCCAAGTTAACGATGACGAGGATATAGCGCCGTTTTAATGAATAAACAGGAATTTTTATCTAACTTAAAGTGGGCTAGCATACGTTGGAGTAATGTAAGCTTAGATAAAGATACCGTAAGTAGTTTATACGACGACTATAAGGGCTTTAGTTATAACTCTTTAGCTAAAGCCCTACGGCTTTTATATGAAAACGGATCTACTTATTTAGAATTACCTAAACTTTATAAGATAACAAAAGATTTACATAACGACGAATTAATTACCCGGCCGCAATTAGATCAACCTAAAAATATAAACGGGTTAAAAGAGTATTTAAAAGAAAATAATTTTACTAGTATCAAAGACGCTATAAAACACAACAGGAGTAAAAAATGACCGATAATGTAGAAATAAAATATGATATACCGCCCTTTACCATAGTACCGCATTGGGTAGCAGAATTACTTAAACCTACCGAGTTAGCTACGTACGTAGTTTTAGGTAAATACGCAGATAATAAGACTAAAGAGTGTTGGCCTAGCTTAAATACTATAGCTAGAGATTTAGACAGATCTAAAACTGCTACTATAACCGCTATTAAGGGTTTAGAGGAAAAAGGCGTATTAAAAATAGAAAAACGTAAAAACGATAAAGGCGATTGGGATAGAAACCATTATACGCTTATAGTTAACGGGGGTAGTAAAGAAAACTTAACCACCCCTAGTAAAGAAAATAATACTACCCCTAGTAAAGAAAACTTAACTACGGGTAGTAAAGAAAACTTAACTCTAACTATACCCAATATAACTATACCCAATGAACTATATTTTGATACCTACGATAAAGCTAAACAAGATACTTATGTAGAAACTTTAAAAGCGTGTTTTAGTAAAGATAGACCTACTCGTACGGAATACGGCGCAATGGTTAATACGGCTAAAGAGTTATTTACGGCCGGTATAAAACACGATGAAATACCTACGTTAGTTAAAAATATGGTTATTACTTACGGCGAAAAATATACGACGGTAAGTAGTATAAAAAAACATACCGAATTATTAAACGGCGCTAAAACTAAAAATAATAAAGATGTTAAAAAACTAGTAGATCAAAACCAATTAGAAAGGTGGGCTAATGAATAGCGAAATAAATAAAGGGGCTATAGGGGTAACGGAGTTATTAGATAATGTACCCGGTATAGATAAACTAATTACCGAAAAAAAGACTATCCCGGAAAGTAAAGAGGGTTGGGGCGGTTTAGAGTTTAAGCTTAAAAGTAAAGGTACTATTTTTAAGCATAGTATATTTTTAAATTTTAATGATTTATACGATGTTACCGCTAACGGTAAAACTATTAAAAATATGTTTGTAGGCGAAGTACACCAATTATTAACTTGGGTAGTAGCTTTTGAAGATTATAAGGAGGAAGAATAATGAAAGACTATTTTTTTGAAGTAGCGGTATATAAAAGAGTAAAAGCTAAAGATTTAGATAGCGCTAAAAATATTATAGAAAATAAAACTAAACATTTTAACGAATGTTGTAAATTTACATTAATAAGCGTAGATAAATGAGCGAAATTAAAGACGCTAAAAAAAGTACGTATTTAACCGAACTTAATAAGCGTAAAAAAGATTATAAAGACCCGGAGTATAAAAAAGTAGTAGTTGCCGCCGAAGTAGTTATGTGGCTTGAAAGCAAAAAAGTAAATAAAGATTACGCTAAAGAGTGTGCGGAGTTTTTAATTGACGCGGGTAAAGTAAGGCGCGTAGATTTTACGCAAAGGGACGGGCGCGAAGTTTTAGATCACATTAAATACGGCGAAGTAAAAACTTATAAATATGATTAAAGCCTGCGTTTTACTATACGCTTTAATAATTAATAATTTTAGCGTAGGTATACCACCAACTATAGAACAACTAGATGATTTAAAAAAATGTTATGAAGATTTATCGGGTAATTGCTTAACCTATAGCCCGTTATTAGTAGAACATTTTTACGAGGATAATTTAGAAACCGCTTTTAAAATAATGTGGTGCGAAAGTAGGGGTTTACCTAACGCTTATAGGTGGCAAGACCAAGATAGCGGGCTTTATCAATTTATACCGCGTACTTACGGGTGGGTAGTAAAAAATAGTGATTTACCATATTGGGATTATCCTATTTACGATACGTACGCACAATTTATACCCGAAGTAAACATAAAAGCAGCAGCAATTTTGGTACAAGATTTACATAGTTATCAACCCTATTGGAAACCGTTTAGTAGTTCGGAAAATTGTTGGAAAGATACTAAAATTTTTTTAAATTTAGTAAAATTAGAAAAATGATAGATTTAAACGAGCCCCACGTTATAGATATACTAAATAAAATTAATTTTAGGGGCGGTAACTTTATAAAAAGTGTAGATCCCTACGAACATTACGACGCGGAAAACTTTAGTAACATTTTAGAGATTAAAGTACGTACGCAAGATTATGATAAGCATATTATAGAACGCTTTAAGTACGAGCGTAATATTGAACATAGTTTAACTAGTAAAAGAAACTTTTTTTACGTAGCGGTAGCTTACCCTTATTTATACGCGTGGGATATAAATTACTTAGATAGCATAGGCTACAACTATTTATGGAAAACTAAAAACTTACGTAAAACTACGCATTATGAAAATAATAATGAAATACCTAAAGTAGTAGGTTATTTAGAAAAGCCGTTTAGCCTATGTATAAATTTAGTAAATAGTAAGTTGATCTAAAAATAAATTTTTTTAAAAATACCCGACATTATTTTAAAAAGTATGCAATACTTGAGTATTACTTAGGGAGGTAATAAATGGAAATAAAAGAAAAATTACAAAACGACTTAAACGACGCTAAAAAAGAATTAGCTAGTTTCAAAGAAAATAAAACTTGTTCTTACGAGTTAGTAGAAAGCGAATACGATTATATCTGTACCGTATGCGACGAAACTATAAATGCAGGCGATAACGCTTACTGTATTGAATATATAGACGAAGTTTACGTATGCGAAAATAATATGGAATATTACTTAATTCAAAAAGTAGGAAATATCGCTTTACGTTTAGAAATGTTAAAAGATATTAATACCGAAGTATCAGATGAAACAAATAAAGAAGTAGAGGAATATTTTAAAAAATACGGTGGTAATTAATCTAAGTTGCGCATAATAGCCTTTTATTAATTCTAAATTACCCGGTACAAGCTACCGGGTTTTTTAGTGTATAATCTAAATATGAACGGTATAGGTTTTAATAAAATAAATAAACTAATAAAAGATATAGGCGGGCTAGACGCTTATATACAAGAACTTACGCCGGTAGAGAGCCTAAATACCCCTTACGGACATAAAGGCGGGGTAAACTTTAGCGTATTATTACCTAATGACGCTTTTACTAAGTTTGTAATAAGATATTTTAGCGATGACCAATATAGCGTAGAGGTAAGTAAGTTTAATAAATTTAACCTTAACTATGAAAGCGCTATAGTAGATAGCCAAAGTTTAATTATATTATTTAAAGCCGTTTACGAAGAAATAAGTTTATTAAATAACATACTATTAGACGATTTAGACTTTACATTAAGTAAAACCGGTAAAAAAGATTTAAACGCTTTAAAAGATTTAGATAATAACTTCTAATTACATAAATAACGACTAACCTTAGCTTATGGTATGGCTTAACAGGGCTAGTTGTAATAATGTAGATACTAATTTATTTATTAACCCTAGTAGGCGTAAATATAGTGATCTAAATATTTGGAACGCTAATAAGATGTGCCGGGAGTGTCCGGTTAATATAGATTGCCTTACCTATGCTTTAGATAACGACCTAGAATACGGCTTATTTAGTTTACCCGAACGGGTACGCCGCAGAATACGTAAAAAAGTTGATCTAAATAAATATATGGTAGATACGTTTAAAACTATGGACGTAATAGACCCTACCTTTAATAAAGACGGTAAGTTAGTTAAGAAACGTTGCTTACGGTGTAATAGATACGTTAAGGGCTATAGCAAAGATAATAGTAATTGGGGTGGTTATAACCATATTTGTATTAGTTGCTATATATCCATTAAAGATAAAAAGCGCGTAGATAAACTATTAGATAGAGATAAGGCAAGCCAATCTATGCCGATCTTTGATAGTTACGGTAGCTTAGAGAGTAAAAGATGTACTAAATGTTGGGTAAGGCAAGACGCTAATAGCTTTAGTAATAGGCCGGCGGGTATAGGCGGTAAAACTTCGTGGTGTAAAGGGTGTACTAGAGATAACTTAAAGAAGTGGCTAGATAAAAAGAAAATAGATAATGAATAAGCCTAGTAGGCCTTGCTTAAAATGTAGAGCTTTATTTATACCTAGTAAAGATAGCCCTAGTTATTGTACGTTACATAAACCTATTAAACGGCAGAATAGTAAACGTAAACCGCATTATAACGACCCGGAATATAGACGTAACCGTAAGTACTTAATAAAAGAATACGGGCGTTGCTTTAGATGTAATACGGGGGGTACCCCTAACAATAAATTAGAGATAGACCATATAGTACCGGTAAGCGAGGGCGGAAGTAATAGATTGTCAAACTTACGTATATTGTGCCAAAACTGTCATCGGTTAAGACATATAGTAGAAAAGTACCGTAAATAGCTATATCTAAATAAGCCTACAAATAGGGCGTTTTAAGGGGGACAGGGGGCGTTTTTTTCTATACGCCACAGGGCGAACACAGATCGGAAGAGCGTCGTGTAGG
>JGI11705J14877_10000742_pt1 | contig 19867 bp, 16 predicted proteins | sample Etolaghawater15m_FD_14877 | JGI IMG/M metagenome (IMG submission 14877)
AAGGACATTATTGATAAGCTGGAACTTTTTATTGTTGAGCAAACCCGCACGGCACGTCGGTTTTTAAGTGCTCTTGGTCATCCTTCACCTATTGACCAACTTACTTTTTTTGAGCTAAACAAACACACCAACCCGGCTCATATTGAGCTTTACCTCCAACATTTGTCTAACGGGCACGACATGGGGCTTATGTCGGAAGCAGGCACGCCGTGTATTGCTGATCCGGGCTCTCAGGTGGTGGAGTTGGTCCAGAGCAGAGGTTTCCAAGTGATACCCCTCGTTGGGCCAAACAGTTTGCTGCTGGCTTTGATGGCTTCTGGGTTCAACGGCCAGCACTTTGTCTTTCATGGCTATCTGCCTATTGAGAAAGGTTTACTCGTGAAAAAATTGAAAGAAATGGAGTCGCAGGTGCTTAAAAAGGATCAAACCCAGCTGTTTATCGAGACTCCCTACCGCAATAATGCATTGGTTGATTTGATTGTGAGCAGTTGTCATTCAACACTCAAACTATGTATTGCCACCGACATCACCTTATCAACAGAACAGATAAAAACCAGAACATTGGCAGACTGGAAAAAAGAAAAACCGCAGCTTCATAAAAAGCCAACGGTTTTCCTGTTGTACAAATAAAGAATCTTAGTGGTGATGTCCATGAGGGCCATGCACATGGCCGTGTTCGGTTTCTTCAGCACTTGCTTCGCGAACATCCAATACTTCTCCCGAAAAATGTAAATGTTTACCGGCAAGTGGATGGTTGAAGTCCATTTTTACGGTGTCCTCACCAATTTCAAGAACCAGACCTTCAAGGGGGTTTCCATGCTGATCTTGCATGGTCAGTACGGCACCTAAAGTTACGAGATCGTCGTCGAATTTTCCATCCACCTCAAAAATACTTTTTTCCAAATCAATGATGGCTTCTTCGGAAGTTACGCCATATCCTTCGTCGGGAGTTAACGGAAATCCGAATTTCTCGCCGGCTTCCAATCCGCTTAAATTTTTCTCGAAAGCTGGTAGCAAAGTGCCGTTTCCAAAAAGATGGACAAACGGACGGTCACTGTTTACCTGCTGGATTATTTCACCATTTTCATCATTTGACCTTAAGGTGTAAGTCAGGGTAACTACTTTGTCGTTACTAATTTTCATATGCAAAGGTTTTATGACCAAAGACATACATGTGAGCAAATTATCGGTATTTAACGTATGTGCCTTCAGTCAGTGAAGTAAAAGATTAAGCCGACAAAGGTATAATTAAAATAGTTACCTGTAAAAATAATTGTAAGTCACCAAGAGTATGGGTTGGTTATGGTCATGTGAAAATGACAAGGTTCTTAAAACTCTTCCATGAAAGTACTGGTATTTTTTTCCTGATTGCAGCTCCTGACGAAAAAATTATTGTCAATTTAATTTATATGATGGAAATAGCTATTTTTATGCCCGAAAAAGGTATTCATATTTTTCTCTTGTTTCATGCCAACTAAAAATGCTGAATCATTGACTACAGAAAAAATTTATCCAAAAATAGAGTTTGAAACTTACCGCATCGGAGTGGGTAAACGCATTTTCGATGTTGTGTTTTCACTTATTATTCTGCTATTTTTTCTTCCTTTTGGCTTGATAATAGCTATTGCCATCAAGCTCGACAGTAAAGGATCTGTTTTTTATGTGTCTGAAAGGGTAGGCACTGGATATGATATTTTCAGGTTTTACAAATTCAGAACCATGATTGAGGGAGCTGACCAAAAACGAGGCGAGTTGTCAGAAATGAATCAATACCTTATTTCGCACAAAAAGTCTGATGGAAGCTTCTCTTCAGTTTCGGTATGTCCTGATTGCGAGCCCAACGGAAAACCTTGTTCTCCCATTCTTTTTATAGATGGGGTAGAAATTTGTGAAAACCAATACCTTAGGAATAAGCGCGAAAAGCTGCTGTATTCAGCATTTTTCAAAATGGAAAACGATCCGCGAATTACCAGGGTTGGCAGATTTCTGCGGATTATTCATCTTGATGAATTTCCACAGTTTATCAATGTTTTGAAAGGTGATATGTCGATAGTAGGAAACCGACCTTTGCCTTTATACGAAGCCGAGAAACTTACAACTGATGAATGGTCGTACCGTTTTCTTGCCCCGGCAGGTATTACCGGATTGTGGCAGGTAAGCAACGAAGATTATATGGAGGCGGAGCTGAGAATCAGGTTGGATAATCAATATGCTATGATTGCAAGTCCCTGGGCTGATCTTAGAATCATTCTCAAAACTATTCCTAAGCTATTTAGAATCAAGAATAAAAAGTACTAACCGGATTTTTACTTGACTTAATAAGTCCCGTAATACTTTCTTAAAAACCACTCCAAGGCTAGTAAAAGAAGTACAACGACAAGGTAATATGGTAAACTTCCCAATTCAACAAGTTCTTGTTCAAAATGGACTTTTGATTTCAAATTATCGGGGGTTAATAATTCTGTAAGTTTTTCAAATTCATTTAAATAGAGGAAAGCTCCCTTGTTTTTGCTTGATAGCTGGTAAAGTAATCTGTGATTTGCCTGGTTGCTTTGTAGTTCTTTCGATTGATTTGAAACAACAAATTCGCCCTCTTCGATAAATCGCCTTTCTTCATCAGAAATACCGGAAATATAGTGATATACCCCTTCTGAAACTCCTGAAATTTGAAGGCTGTAACCTTCCCCTTCGCGACTAAATAAGTATTCAAATTGGTCGCCATCAGCGTTGGTAATTTGTAAGGGGATTTCATTTGTGTTAACCGGTTCGAAACTAGCATTGTAATACATCGCCTTTATTATTACTGGCTCATTGGTAGCATAGGATTCTGCTGCTTCTACCTCAAATCTTTTTCGTTCATTGGCTGTTAACAGGTATTGGATGCTTTTTCTTAAAAAGTCGTCGAACACCTCATAATTTCCTCTTTTAAGGTAGTTATCCATGCGCCAACGCCATAACCCGTCGCCGAGGATGGCGGCAAGTTTTTTATCAGGACTTTGATAGAAATTAATCAAAGGGAAGTCTGTATCGAATTTGTCAATGCTTTGAAAGCTAAATGTTTTGCTGGTTGGATTGGTTTGGTAGGACGCTAATAACACATTCAAAGGTGGAAATTGATTGAATAATTCTGCTTCTTCTTCGCCAAACCTAAACAAATTGAATTGCGGATTGAGGCGGTTAGTAGCGTATGCAGGTTGTCTTGAAGCTGAAACAAGGTTTACTCCCGGGTAGGTCAGATTAAAAGAGGCTATGTTGGTTTGCCTTCCCAAAATAAACAAAATAGGTGTCTTAGTGCTATTAAGTTGGTTTATAACAGCATAAGAGGTTGCGTCCTCTCCGGGAAGCTGATGTAAGACAACCAGATCAAATTCAGTGGTGTTTTTTTTGAAGTCGTTGGTAAAACCTACCGTAACATCATAGCTTTTTACTTTCTTCAAGCTTTGTTTTATTGCTGAGATATCGGGATGCGGGGATAATCCTAAAATCAGAATCTTTTTCTTGGTTTTTACCACGTCCAGGTAGAGCACAAAGCTGTTGTTTGCAAGGATTGTTTCTTCGGGTAATGCATCCACAACCACTTCAATACGTTGTTTCCCCGGACTGATCAGCTGTACAGGTATGGTTAAAGTGGTGGCGTACCTATCGCTGGAGACATTTAGTTCCTTGTTAGCAAGCGTTTTACCAAAGCCAATGACTTTTAAATTCAATGATTTATTGATTAACTCGCTTGCCTCGACAGTAATTTCGAGTGGGGAAACATCATCAATAAACACCGTTTTGTTGAATCGGACTTCTTTTATGGCGACATCAGACTTCTTCACGGTGTCGCCCGTTGCAATGACTACGATAGGTGTAGTAATTTTTTCTGCGATATAATCAGGGCTCAATCCACTGTTGTATAGGCCATCGCCCACCAAAACAAGATAGTCGGCGGATGATTCAGACCAGCTTTTTTTAAAAAAGTTGAGAAAAGCGCCATAATCTGAACGATAACCACTAAAATCTGGATTCGACCCGGCTGTGATGGTTTGATCGAACAAAAAGGGTTGAACATCAGCAAAGTCTGATAATTCTGAAATGACCTGCGCCAACTTTGTCTCAAACCCATTTTTCAGAAAACCGGAATCGGAGCTGATAATCATGGATTCTGAATTATCGATGCCTACAACAACCACAGGCTTTGTAAGTACCCTATTGTTATAGCGAATAAAGGGGGATAGCAACAGGAAGCCAAACAATGTAAGGCTTAAAAACCTGACAACAAACAAGAAACCTGTCAGCGTTTTAGACAGTTTATTGTTTTTGTTCCTAAAATAAAGTAAACCGGACAGAAGCAGCGATGCGAAAAATACCGGTATCACGCCCCACCAGGAATAGGAAATGATTAAAGTTGATTCCCACATAGGCATGTTATAGGATGTTTATTCCTGTACACAGGAGGGGATAATTTTCCGGTAAATATAGCATTAAAAGATAAACGGCATTTTAAGTATTCATCCCACCACAAACATTAATCACCTGTCCCGATACATAGGATGATAAATCAGAAGCCAGATAAACTGCTGTATTGGCCACATCTTCTGGCTTACCGGAGCGTTTAAGTGGAATTGATTTAATCCATTCCTCGCGCACTTCATCGGCTAGTTTATGGGTCATTTCAGTTTCGATAAATCCCGGAGCAATGGCGTTACACCTGATGTTTCGTGACCCAAGCTCCTGGGCTATTGATTTGGTGAAGCCAATCATACCAGCTTTGGAAGCGGCGTAATTTGATTGCCCTGCATTGCCACTCACGCCAACCACTGAGCTCATGTTAATGATTGATCCTGATCGCTGTTTCATCATTACACGCTGCACAGCTTTGGTTAAGTTAAAAGCCGATTTGAGGTTAACAGTGAGCACCATATCCCAGTCTTTTTCCTGCATGCGCATCAGCAGATTATCGCGTGTAATTCCGGCATTATTAACAAGAATGTCAATGGTTCCAAATTCCTCAACAACTTGGTTTATAAGATTTTCACTGTCTTCATAGGAAGCAGCATTAGAAGCATATCCTTTGGCATTCACACCCATCGCAAGCAATTCCTGCTCAGTTTGCGACATGTTTTCGTCATGATTCAAATCTGAGAAAGCGATGTTAGCGCCCTCACTGGCAAACTTTATCGCAATTGCTTTTCCGATTCCCCTTGAGGCTCCTGTAATGAGCGCTGTTTTTCCAGCTAGTAACTTCATTTGTGTCTGATTTTAGTTAGAGTGTGCAAATATACTATTTTCTGTTTTCCAACGAAAAATCCCATTGGGCTTAGCTGGTGGCACGATACAATTGATTGGTGAAGTTTGCACAATTTTATCTATCTTAACCAAAATCATTTAAATTTGATGAGAAATACCGAATGATGAAAACAGTTTTAATAACCGGATCGACGGATGGAATAGGAAAAAAGGCCGCAACTTTGTTCCTGAATGCTGGATACAAGGTGGTTGTACACGCCAGAAATATGGCCAGATTGGAAGAAACCCTAACCGATCTAAAGCCATTTTCACAGTCAAACAACCCTGTGGGTGTGGTGGCCGATTTCACTCGACTTGAAGAAGTTAGAAGGATGATCGCCGATTTGCATGAAATGTGCATGTTGCCAAACATCATCGTTAACAATGCTGCGGTCTTTAATGCCCGGCACCAATTGAATCCTGATGGGTTTGAAGAAACCTTCCTGATAAACTACCTGGCGGCCTACTATCTTACGCGGCTTTTATTGGACGGAGCTATTCTCTCAGAAACCAGAATTGTGAATGTGAGTTCAATGGCCCAAGCAGGTACAATTGATTTTAATAACCTCATGGGAGAAAAGAGGTTCGATTCTTACGAAGCCTATGCCTTGTCGAAATTGGCCAATGTGTTGTTTACCTACAAACTATACCGTGAATATGAAAACACAGGACTGGTTACTCTATGTTTGCATCCGGGCGTTATAAACACCAAACTTTTGCGAACAGGTTGGGGTGGAGGTGGCTCAGCGATTGAGGTGGGGGCTGAGCGGTTGTTTTATGCTGCCACTGCCACTCCCGTTAGCGAGGTAAACGGTCAATACCTTGTTAATAATCGAGTTACCCGCTCGGTGGCCATCTCTTATGACCAGCGTGTTCAGGACGTATTATGGAATAAAAGTGCTGTCCTTCTGGGATTGCAATCAAAGTAAGATAAAACACCACCATCCAAAATTTTGTTGTTTTTATTAAATTGTAACAACTGATTTTTTTTTATCTTGCAGCTTTCAATTAAGCCATGATTACACTCCTGAAATTTACACGAATACGGACGAAACTAATTTTTTGGTTTCTCGTTTTGGGATTAGTACCTTTGGTTTTAGGTATTACGTTGAACTATATGGAGCGTATTGACCAGGCACGCGAAGCTGGCTACGAGCGACTGATTACCATAAGAGATATAAAAGCAGAGCAAATTGAATACTGGATTACTAACCGCGCCTATGAAGCGAAACAAATATCTTCAGACCACCGGTTATCAGAGGCCATTGCTGAGCTCACTGACAAGCCCGGAAACAACAAGCGATTCCAAATATGGAACAATATCACCATTGTCCTTAACGAATACAAGGATAATTATCCTGACATCAGACAACTGCAAATATACAGTCCTGAGGGTGTTCTTATCCGGCATCTGAACGCCTTGCAAACAGACAAAAAATTATTGGAGGAGATAAAGTATGTAGTTAAAACAGGCAGGATTTCTTCAAAGTTTCTGTACACGGGGAAACAGCTTGGTAAATCATTGGTGTATTCAATTCCATTATTTGAGAGTACACAAAAAAAGGCAGTCCTGACAGGAATAATTCAGGTGATTTTTTATGCTGGCGACTTTTTAAACGCAGAATTGAATGTAGACAATGGGTTGGGATCAACGGGCGAGATATATCTGGTTGATGAAGAGGCTTATTTGGTTAATTCAACAAGCGATTCAACAGTCATTTCTATAGGCGATATCATTTCTTCTTCACCTGCATTTCAGGCAAGTCAGGGAGAGACTGGTATTATTTTAACCGATGACTATCAGGGCAAGCGGGTTATCGCGGCCCATGCCTATTTGCCTGTGGCACATTTGGGTTTGGTAGTAAAGCAGGATCTGAGTGAAATTAATCAGCCATTGGTCGATGTCAGAACGAATTATATCGGTTTGTTGCTTTTTGCCGTGGTTCTTTTGGTGTTGATGGCTTTGGTTGTGGCCGAGTCGATAAGCAGACCGATCATTGGATTAGCACAACATGCTGAGCGAATTCAACAGGGTGAATTCGTTGGAAACAAGATTAGTGCCGATGATGAAATTGGTGTTTTGGCCCATTCATTCAATGAAATGGAAAAACATATTCACGATCAGCTTATACATCAACAGGGCATGACCATTATCTCTGAGTCGATGGTGGGTGTGTTGTCGTTAAATGATTTCAAAGAACGACTGATCAATACTTTTGCCTCTTTTTGTAATGCGAGTATAGTGATTTTGATCGAACGAAACATTGACTCAGGGAATTATAAATACAACCATCATGAGTATGTTTCAAATTTCGGCAATCATAACCTGGAGTCTAAAACTTGGAATCAGATTGATTTGGAATGGCTCAGTAAATTTGATGGTCAGCTAATTCATATTCAGTCTCATGAATTATATGAGCGAACAGGTGTGGTAGGTGTTCAAAATGTTGAATACGAATTGCTTCCTGTTGCCATAAAGCTTGAAGACAGTTTGGAAGGTGTTTTTCTGATCATTTCAACCCAGGGACAAATCCAGCCATACATGTTGGAGGTCGTGCAAAGAACCCAGGCTCTGGTTATAATAGGATATTCCAATGCGCTTGCCGCCGATCAGTTATCTGAGATGGCGAATTACCTATCGGAAACTAATCGGCAGCTGGGACAACAAACCGATGAGTTAACCCGGCAGAGTTTGGCTTTACAACGTTCAGCAGAGGAGCTTCAGCGTCAGAATGTTGAGTTGGAAAAACAGCGGAAAGAAGTGATGAGTATTAACAAAATGAAGAGTGAATTTCTTTCAAATATGAGTCACGAATTGCGCACTCCCATGCATGTGATACTTACGCTTTCAGGAGTTATTAAAAAAGAGCTTGCTAATCGTATGGTAACCAAGGATGAGTTGGAATACCTTGATGCCATTGAGCGAAATGGTAAAATTCTTGCCAAGCGCATTAACGACATCCTCGATTTGAGTAGAATTGAAGCCGGAAAACTCGATCTTAATATTTGTCCGGTGTCTGTTTATAGCGTGTTGCAAAATGCAGTATTTAATTTACAGATTTTGGCTACTGAAAAGAATATTGAGCTTGTATTAAACTCAGATAATCAAATACCTATGGTTAATTCTGATGAGGAGAAGTTGTATCATGTGTTCCAGAATATTGTAGGTAATGCCATTAAATTTACTGATCAGGGTCACGTAGCATTGCATGTGGAATTTGATGACCAAACGGTATTGGTTCATGTAATTGATACGGGAATAGGTATTCCTGAAGATCAGCTTGAGAAAGTGTTTGATGAATTTATTCAGGTCGATGGGTCTTTTTCCAGAAAATTTCAGGGAAGCGGTCTTGGTTTGGCTATAGCGAAAAAATTAATGCATTTGTTGGGTGGTAAAATAAATGTTTCCAGCGAGTTAGGTAAAGGAAGTGTATTCACCGTGTTCATACCGGTTAATCCGTCACTGCCTTAAGATGCTTAATGCGTTTTTTAATTATTTGCATCATGTTGAGAAAACTATTTAGTGATTCGGTTTTAAAGTGGCTTCAATTGTTTTTGTTGTTGTTGTTTGTTGTTGGGCTTTTCTGGGTGTTTTGGCGTTTGTCGGAACATGAGAGCTCCAAACGACCTCCGTACGACACCTTTAACTACCCGAAACAGGATTTTAATTATTCGTTTGGAGATACTTCGCTGTACATCGAGATCGCAATCCAACCCCTTTGGATACCTGTTTCGCTTATCACTCAAGTGATTAAACACGACAGAATTCTTGCCGACAGCCTGAGAGCAAGAGGTAAAGTTTTAAAGTTTTTTCCTTATTACGATGGTGGCGAGATCATCAAATCAATGGGAGAGAAAAAGCTGGAAGGAGCCGTAGTTGGCGATATGCCGGTGCTTTTGGCTGCCGTCAAAAATGATATTCAGGTGGTTTCGATAATACAGCAAGGGTTCACCTCTGTTGTTTCATCACATTACAGTCAATTGGAAGATTTGAAAGGTAAACGGATTGGCTATGTTAAAAATACCAATGCCCATTATGGATTGTTGTCAAGTTTATCTGGAAGAGGGATTGAGGAAGATGAATTAGAGCTCGTTCCTATGAATATTACTGATCTGACTGAATCGCTATATAACAATGAAATAGATGCTTTTACGGCGTGGGAGCCCATTCCGGGGATGGCTTTACATCACAACAGTGATCAAAAAGTTGTAAATAGGTCGCTTTCCATGGGCTTCTTGTTTTTTTCTAATGATTTTTATAAAAACAACCGTGACGAAGTTGAATTGATTGTGGCTGCCGAAATCAGGGCGTTCAACTGGTTGCAAAGTAGCCGTAGCAATTTGTTGGAAGCGGTTGAATGGTTGCTAAACAGCTCTACCGGCTTTATTGAAAAGGACTACATGAACCTGACGAACTATCAGCTTTCGACATTGGCGAAAAAAGATATTATCGGACAAGTATGGTTGCCCATGATTCATGAGCAACTTCTAGATTCAACCGGTTTTTTAGGTCGTGAGTTTCTTTTCCTTCAACAAGAAAAATATATCCCCGATTCTGTCAGCTGGCAACGCTTGAAAATGAGTTTCAATCTTCACCTGGCTTCCGACCTGCAAAACAACCCAAAAAAATACCGGTTGAACGAATTCGACTATGAGACAGCACTTCCTTCATTAACCAAACAACCATCACATGATTAAGATTTTATCCATCGACGACCAGCAGGATAACCAAATAACCATTAAAGGTGCCTTGAGTTCTTATTTTAAGGATGCTCAGTTTGGTTTTGCTCTTTCAGGCGAAGCTGGGATCAATCTGGCCAAAGAATTTCATCCGGATGTTGTTCTACTCGATATTATGATGCCAGGATTGGATGGCTTTGAGACTTGTAAGCTTTTTAAAGATGACCCTCGGTTACGCTATATTCCTGTTATTTTGCTTTCGGCTATCGGTAACAAAACTGAAAACAGGATAAAAGGAATGCAGATAGGGGCTGATGCCATTTTGTCAAAACCGTTCGATCCGGGAGAACTGGCAGCTCAAATAAATGTCATGCTTAGAATTAAAGCTGCCGAGGACCAACTCAGGGATGAAAATAAAAAACTCGATCAGCTGGTCAATGAAAAGGTAGCCCAAATAGTGTATCAAGCCTCTGTTTTGAAAAATGTTTCGGATGCAGTTATTTCAACCAACCACGATTTTGTTATAAAAAGCTGGAATGAAGCGGCTAAAAAAACCTATGGTTGGGAGGAGTTAGAGGCCATCGGATTGAACTACCACGACCTCCTGAAGCCAGATTATCAAAACGTTCCAGTTGCGCAAGTGATGGACAGTGTGCTGCATTCAGGTGAGTTTTCAGGAGAAGCAATTCATCACGACAAAGAGGGGAATGCTGTTGTGGTACACAGCTCCTTCTCTTCTATAACTGATAAGCTTGGAAAACATGTTGGTTATGCGGTGCTAAACAGAAATCTAGCGCAGGAAAAGGCTGATGCCAAAGCCATATTTGACCTCACAGCCCGACTTGAGCTGGCGATTAAAGCGGTAAATCTGGGAATATGGGAGTGGGATCTGATTACAAACCAATTCGATTGGAACGATGAATTCGCCTATATTTATGGTGTTGAAAAAGATGAAAAAAAATCAGCCTATCATATTTTTAAAAAGTTTCTTGAATTTGATCAGGCAAAAAAAGTGCTCTCGAAGCTCCACAACTTGATGGAGACAGGCGAAAAAGTGACCATCGACCATGCCGTTTTGAATAAAAAGAGGGGCAAACGGCTGGTTACTTCAAAAGCAGTAAAAGTATCAGATAATCAAGGTAAAACCTTGAAAATAATTGGGACAAGCTATGATATAACCAAACGAAAAGAGACTGAAAACCAGTTGTCTCAATCTGAGCTACGCTATCGAACCATGGTCGAAACTTCAAACGACATGGTTTGGATAACTGATCAAGTAGGGAATTTGACTTTTTACAATCAGCATTTATCTGAAGCTACCGGTTACGAATTGAGTATATATATCGGTCGTCCGATGTGGTTCACCTTCCCATTAAAAACAAGAAAATGGGTGATAAGCAAGTACACACAGGCCCTAAACGGTGAGAAATGCCACTTTGAAACAGACATGGTTTTTGTGGATGGTGAAAACCATCGGTTATGGATGAGTCTGGCTCCGGTAATAAACGAAGGTAAGGTTACGGGAGTGACCACTTTTGCACGTGATATGTCTGATTATCACATGGCTATGGACGAATTGAAACGAGCCCTGAGTAAAGCACGGGAATCTGATCAGCTGAAATCTGCCTTTCTGGCCACTATGTCACATGAACTGCGAACCCCACTGAATGCGATTATTGGCTTTTCAAGTTTGTTATCTCCCGACATGGATAAGGAAGAGATTGGTAAATATGCTGAAATTGTGGGAGATAGTGGGCAACATCTGCTTTCAATATTTGAGGAAATATTTGATATCGTGCTCATCGAAACAGGGGAGTTGAAGTTAAACAAAACCTCTTTCAGTATTGCTGGTTTTATTGAAAAGGTTAAAAGTCAGGCGTCTATATCTCAAAAGCAGTTGAATAAAAAAGAAATTGCTTTTACTGTTCATGTTTCCCAGGAGATCGAACAGGGGAATTTTTATACGGATGAGCTAAGGCTTTTACAGATTCTAAACAACTTATTGAAAAACGCTTTCAAATTTACCGGAGAGGGATCGGTGACTTTGGGTGTAGAAAAAAGGGCTGATTTAAAAGGTGATTTGTTTGAATTCTATGTAAGTGATACAGGTATTGGTATTCCAAAGAATAAACAAAGCATTATTTTTGAGCCTTTCAGGCAAATCGATGATTCCCATACCAGAAAGTACGATGGTGTTGGACTTGGCTTATCTACGGTAAAAAGATTGGTGGAATTGTTGGGTGGAAACATTTCCCTGACTTCGCATGAAGGTGTTGGGTCTACCTTTTTGTTTACTATACCACTGGGGGAAAGCGAAATGCGTTTGAATACTCCCAAAACTGAAAGAAAAGAATTGCTTTTTACGAATAGAAAAGTATTGGTGGTTGAAGATGATGCCGATAGTTACCATTTTCTTGAATTGGTACTGAAAAAATATGGAGCTGATACCTATCTGGCCCACAACGGACGGGAAGCGCTTGAATACTGCAAACAGAATGAGTTGCCTTGGGTTGTACTTATGGATTTAAATATGCCTGTGATGAACGGACTTGAAGCCACCCGACAACTCAAAGCGCTTTTCCCCGAATTGCCTGTAATTGCCCAAACAGCGTATGCCGTTCCCGGCGATATCGAGAAAGCACGGGCTTTTGGTTGCGATGATGTAATAGCCAAACCAGTTATCATTAGTAAACTGTTGCTGCTTTTAAATAAGTACCTTTAAGTATTCTTTTTTGGAAAATATCTCATGAGTATTAGCCTTTGTCATAGCCTTTTGCAGCTGAAACGTAGGTGTGGTTTTGTCCGCAAACTGCTGTCTGCGACGACTGACGAAGGGGTATACTTATTAAATACCTGATCAAATGAAAACATGTCTCATATCTGGTGCAAGTCAAGGGATTGGTGAATCTTTGGCATACCTGTTTGCCAAATCTGGTTATAACGTGCTCTTGCTGGCGCGTGATGGGTTAAAACTTGAAACCATTTGCTCTGAAATTAATTCTGGTGAAGGGTCTGCACATTTCTTGTCCATTGATTTGACTGATGCTGAGGAGGTATTACAAAAGTTACCTTCGTTCCTTGATCAATTTCAGCCGGTTAACGTGTTGATAAATAACGCAGGTCGTGGAATCTTTGGTCCTATGGAAGACTTTTCCCTGGCAGATTATGATCGTGTGATGGATTTGAATGTAAAAGCTTCTTTTCTGCTGACCTCTCTTGTCCTCAAAGGAATGAAGGGGGTGAGAAGTGGTCATGTAATTGCCGTGGCGAGTGATGTTTCGAAGCGTACTTTTGCACGTGGTTCCCTGTATTGTGCCAGTAAATATGCTCAGGATGCCTTGTTTTCAGCCTTGCGAAAGGAGGTGAGGCCTTTCAGTATAAAAGTTAGTGTCGTTTACCCGGGATTGACTGACACAGACTTTCATCCTGCAAAAGAGCCTGAGTCGGTGACAAAGCAATGGCTTACAGCAGATCAGGTAGCCCAGGCCATTTTGTTTATCGCTGAAGCCCCTGATCAGGTCGTGATTGATGAACTAATGATTCATCCATTGTCACAAGATTACTAGTTTTTAAATATTTACCAATAATTAAATTGTTAACTCCTCACTCATGATGAAAATTTACTTTTTTGTACTTTGTTTTTTTTTGGTTACTGCAGCCAGTGGTCAAGAACTTGAATCTTTGCTAGGATTTGAGCATTATAATAATCCGGAAATTCTCGTTGTTACGAACCGAATCCAAACGAGTCCCGACTCTCTCTTTTTTTATAATCAGGTTGATACAAATAACCCTATTCGGGCTTTTATGGTTAGCTACAGTGATAGTACTTTTACCATAGTGCCAACAACAATTAAAGCGTATATTAAAGCACACGATTATCTGGGAGCTGACTATGTGGTTTTTGTGCATGGGGATGGAAAAACATTTTTGCATGCAGCAGTCAGAGGCCTTGATATTCAGAATACTTATGGAGTACAAGTTATTGTTTTTGCCTGGCCCTCGCGTCGTGATGATGGAGCAGTAATTTCGAATTTCACCTCTTCGCTGGATAATTTGAAAGTGTCGTCAGGTCATTTTGATGCACTTATCGACAGCGTAGACCAAATCAGATCCAGTTACCTGGAAAACAATTCATCTGCTGCTTTTACTATGTTTTTGCATAGTTTAGGAAATGAATACCTGCCGCAGTTTGTGGAAGGATCAGGGTATTTGACGACCCATCAACCTTTTGATAATTTGGTGATTAACGCGGCTGCGGTAAATTCAAAAGATCATGCTTCCTGGGTGGAGAAACTTAATATCCAGAAGCAAATATACATCAATAGTAACGCAAAAGATGTGAATTTGAATGGTTTACGTATTATTTCGGCCTATGGTTATCTGGTTGGAGAATTACTTCTGGAACCAGTAGCAGAAAATGCTGTTTACGTCAATTTTACCGATGCCATTGGGTTTAAGCTCCCTCCGGGTCGTTCGCATACCTACTACATTGGTGAACATGTTAACGAAAGTCCTAATGTGAGGAACTATTACTATGAGCTGTTTCATGGCCGACAACCAAATTTGAACAACAAATGCATGTTCAAAAAACGCGGTGATGCGTTTGGCTGGGATTTCATTTACTAAAACTTGCCAATATCCTAGTTATAGTGACCGCTGTCGGGGCGCATTATTTGCCATTTCTTGTCCAGTCCCAACTCATGCGATTTGTAGGTTTTTCCATTCGTATCTGTCACCACAAAACGAAAAGTGCGAAATGGTAACTCGCCTTGCTCAAGGAGGCTTTTTAAATCGAAGTAATTAATAGAGAACTCTTTACTGTGTTTCTCATTTAGTTTTTGAGGAAAACCATCCACCAGGTTTTTGTCGGATAAATCATAGTAATTGAATTCGCGTTTCCGTGTAATCAATTCAAGTTGTAGTTTTTCAAGAATCAGCGATTCAATTCCCTTGATCTGAACTTTAACGGCGGACAATTTTTCTTTCGTTTTTTCAACATAAATTCCAATAACAAGCTGAGGATAAATATTTTCGGAGATCAGGAACTGCTTAACGGCAACTTTTTTGTGACGGTAAGTCATAACAGCTCCGACAATCAAAAAGGCGATAAAGAAAAGTGCAAGAAAGGTTTCCATAGATTATTGGTTTGAATTCACAACCGGAGCTCTGTGAAAAGGTTTGGTGCGATTAAATAAATACCTGTAGGTGACATGTGTTTTGTAGATTTCTCCTCCGATGAGTTCTACCAACTTCATCATGGTTGGATTAAAATCACCAATCCAATTCATCTCCAGAAGTGAGTATGGGAAGTTCCTTTCTTCAGTGTTTTCAGCAAATTTCATTACTAAACCAGCTTCTATACCTTTGCCCTGAAATTCGGGGATAACCCCAAAAATAAGACCAATGACCCTGTTGCACTTTTTCAACACTTTCAGGTCAAGTATCAGTTTAAATTTATTGTACCAGTTCATTTTACCGTTGTTTCTGGTAATCAATTGGTTGATATCCGGAATCATGATAAAAAAACCGATTGGCTGATTGTCGTAGTGAGCTAATATCACCAGCCGCTCATCCAGAATTGGTTTCAGCGAATAAAAGAGCGACTTTGCCTGTGAAACTTCGATAGGTTCAACTCCCGGAAATCGTGCCCAGGCTTTATTAAAAACCTCGCTAAAGTCACTTGCGATCTGGTCACCTGAATTCTTATTATAATTGGTGATTCGCAGTTTTTGATCTCGTTTCAGACGTTGGGATTTGAGCTTTAATATCGGGTTCAGCAAGGCGGAGTCGAGCGTAAGTCTGTAAGTGAACTGATCAAAATAATTTCTAAATCCATAGTTTTCAAATAGTTCGTTGTAGTATGCCGGATTATAGGGCATGTTAAAAATGGGCTGATGAAACCCTGCTTTCAGGCATCCCCAAAAATAGTCGCGGTTGCCAAAGTTTACCGGGCCATCCATGGCTTCCAATCCTTTCTTTTCGAGCCAGCTTTTCGCTGTATCGAAGAGTAGATTCGCCACATTTTGATCGTTTACACATTCAAAAAATCCCACTCCACCGGTGGGTTGCTGCCAGTCGTTTAGCCCAATCTTATCGTAAAACGCTGCAATCCGGCCAACGGGATTTTTTTCCGTGTCGAAAATGATCCATCGGATAGCTACTCCGGTTCTGAACCTTCTGTTTTTATCTTTGTTAAAGATTTTTATTATTTCATTGTCGAGGGGGCGCACCCAATTTTTCTCATACTGATAAATGTTGTCAACCATGTTCAAAAAAATCCTCTCATCTTTGAGGTTGACCACTTCTCTAAGGTGAAACATACTGATATTATTCTTTTAAAATCCATGCCTCGCTATACTTGGCGGGAAGTTGATCCTTGGCTAGCATGGCTTCTTTTAATGAATTAAAACGTTGAATATAAACCCTTGATTTGCCATTTTTTGAGAAAATCCCTGCTTCATTAAAGCTGTCTTTCTTTAGCTCCCTTAAAGCTGTTTTTGCCTCTTCCTGTGTTGAATAGCTCCCAAAAATGATATAGAATCCGCTGTTCGTTGTTTTCTGCTGCGGACGTATTACCTCCACTGTGTCGTTCAGGTTGCATAATCCGGGTGGAGAAGCTGGGTCTTTTCTCTGGGCAAACCAAATTGAAACAAAGTGTTCGTTTATTCCAACACCGCAACTGACCCACTTCTTGCTTTTATATTCTCCTAGCGTGAGAACCATATCCAACGCTTCCTTTGTTTCGTTGAACAAGCCAATTACCGAGTCCGCCACTGGTTTGTCATCGAAATATAAAACAAGCTCGTAGCCGCGGTAGGTAAAGTTGGTGAGTTCTTTCGGTTTGTCCCACATGCAATCCTGATTTGGTACATAACTATTGTAACAACAGGGTGTCCAGAGGCCTTTGTCGGACCAGCTTGAAAGGTTGCAGATGGAAGTGTCGGGATGGTTCAATATCAGGTCGTTAACATGTGTTTTGGCCACAAACGAAAGTGATGCCGACAGTTGCAAGGATTCTTTTTCGTAATTGTTGCGTAATTCGTTAATTTTTTCAAATAGTTGCATTTCAGCACTTTCAATGCAGAAATCTGCAGGTATTTTGCCTTGCGCTATCGATCTCGGACCTGCGGCTAACAGCATTAATATGATAAAAGTTATATATATGGTCTTCTTCATCGAAAGTACTTTTCGGGGTAAAAATACAAAAAACGACTGATACTTTTCAGTAAGGTTTACCAAACAAATTGTTCGAGGTAGGTCTGACACATCGACTCGTAACCTGATCGTATTTTCGTAATCAGTTGGTGGTCGGCTTTGAAATGTAACTCATGATCTATTGTCTTTATGGGCAATACGCCGGGAGACGTGCCACTGATGAAGGCGGCTTCTATGTCGGACAATTCACGTACACTTACCATTTCTTCTTTTAAAACGATGTTCAGGTTGGTTATTGTTTCGATCACCTTTTTTCTCGTAATTCCAACGAGGGCATTTTCTGCCGGACAGGTAAACACGGTTTCGTTTTTAATGAAGAACACGTTGGATCGACTACCTTCGGTAATCATGCCCTCGTGGTTGACAAGCAATGTTTCGTGAAAACTGTTCTCTGTCAGGTATTTATCTATCTCTTGTTTAAAAGATATGTCCCATTGTTTAACTTCAGGATTTTTCCGAACAAAGTCGAAAATGCCGATATCAACTCCTTCCTGATATTGCTTTTGAGTGGGGTAGAAGTGAGGAGAAACCCAGGCATGCCATTTACTCCGTTGATCACCGGATTGACTTACCTGAAAGCGGATATTCCCGTTCCTCATCCTGTTAGATTCAATGAGCTGAAAGAGACTGGTTTTAATAAATTCTACCGGCGGTCCTTCTGCTTTTACAAACTGCAAAGAGCGAAAAAACCTATCCAGGTGATCTTCCAGAAAAAGCGGAATCTGGTTCACCACTTTTATCACCTCGTACACCACAAGTCCTTCTTCAATTAAGTAAGGATTAAAGTCACAGGTGCTTCTAAGGTTTTCATTTTCAGTAAAGTAATTCAGCAGGCACGAAGTCATGTGTTCTTCCTGATGTTAGGCTTTCTTATCGCGCGAGTCAAAATACTCTTGCAGGACATTTTTGGCTTCGAGCAGATTTTCCGCAGCTACAAAAAGCCTTACTGTGTCCTCAGGTGCACCATCTACCCATCCGGCATGTACGCTTTCGCTCAGCGTGTCGCGGCGAATAACACCAATGCCATTTTCTTCGAGAATTTCTTCCAGATAAAGACCTTCTACTCTTGATCCCGTGTAAACTAATCCAATATCGTCAGGCATAACTGTAGAGTTTAAATGTTTAACAAAATTTCTCGTTAAAGATACAAAAAAAACTGCCTCATTACCAGAAATAGCAGGCTTTTTTATTGTGTTGTCAGGCTTTTTTTAAATTGCTTAACTTAATAATGGACAAAACCATAACCAACGCGCTCACTAACTGAACCGGCGACAGGAGGCTGTCGTTAAATAAATAGTCAAACAAAATAGCCGAGATCGGGAAGAGTAACTCACTGATTGTAGCCACAATGGCTTTTACACGCCTTAATCCGTAATAATAAATAAAAATGGCTCCTGATCCTGTTGTAATCCCGATAATGACAAAGAAAATCCAGTTTGTTTGGGTGGTAACGTAGAATTCCCGGTAATTGCCAGTGATCAGGACATAGACCAGAAGCAACATGGAGGTGAAGCCGTATCGAAAAAAAGTAGCCGTTATAAAGTTCTGATTTTGAAGTAATTTCTTTGACAAAACAGTCGAGCTGCCAAATGAAAAGGCAGCAATTACAGCATAAAAAGCCGCCATCATGGTGTTGGCGTCGGAATCAAATTTGGGTATTGTCGTGCCAAAGGTTAAAAAATAGCTTGCCACGATGGCCAGCGATGCCCACAACAGGAAATGTTTTCCTATTTTTTCTTTCAACAGAATAGAAGCCAACAGGATAGCAAAAATGGGCTGTAATTTTTGAAGCAAAACAACCACTGATAAATGTTGGAAATTAACGAGAAACAGAGCCTTTACAATAGAAATAGTTCCCAAAGCACCCCCGAAAACTGCTATCAGAAAAAGCATAAGATAATCCTGGCGGGTGAATGTTCTGAGGTTGCTGTACTCGCGGAAAAGAAACAGGTTCATGATTAAAAAGGGCAACATGTGTAATACGAACACCACCCAGCTTACATCAAGGTTGTGTAAGCGCGGAGTGAGTACCACGCCATCGAATCCCCAAAGGATGGCCGAAAAACTAATGGCAATGGTGCCCTTGACTAGTAATGAGTTCTTTATTGTCATCTCAATTTTTACTGGCGCAAAAGTAACCATTTCCATTTGATTTCATAAGAATCCCCTGCTTTTAATGGATGCACGAATCTCTTGTTTTGTAACTGCTCAGGATATTTTTCTATTTTTGTTTTAAACTGAAAGAAATGGATTTATTACTTCAAAATAGTGCCTTCGTCGTCGGTGGTGCTGGTAGTGGTTTCGGAAAGGCAATCGTCGAATTTTTAGCGCTAGAGGGAGCAAAGGTGTTGGCTGTTAGCCGGACTTTCTCGAAAATTGAAGCACTGGCTGCATTATTTCCTCATCACGTTGAATGCCTTGCGGCTGATATCGTACTTGATGCCACGCATGAACAAATTCTCAATTGGATGGTTGACAATCAAGCCTCTGGTATAGTGTTTAACGCCGGAGGTCCGCCGGCTGGAAGTTTTCAGGAAATGAATATCGAACAATGGGATACCGCCTATCATTCGGTGTTGCGCTGGAAAATTAAACTTGCTCAGGCCGTTATTCCTTATTTCGTGTCGCGGGGATATGGCCGTTTGTTGTTCATTGAAAGTGTTTCGGTGAAGCAACCCGTTAAGAACCTGGTTTTGAGCAA
>JGI11705J14877_10000743_pt1 | contig 19842 bp, 15 predicted proteins | sample Etolaghawater15m_FD_14877 | JGI IMG/M metagenome (IMG submission 14877)
CCACCGCCGCCGCCACCGCCACCGCCACCTCCTCCACCGCCACGGAGAAGGAGGAGAAGAAGAAGAGGATCAATTATTTGTAAGAATCTTGCTACCCTTGGATATTTCAAGGACAAGGAGATGAATGATGCCGATCAGCGGTTTGCAGTTTGGTTGAAGAAGAATGATCCTGTAGCATATGATGGTTACATCGTCTGGGCAAGAACTGTCGTTGATCTAATGGATGGTGGTGGTCCAGAATCTTTCAGAAAGATTACATTCTTCTGGGAGAGAGATGATGATAAGAGAATCTATCTCCAACAAAAACTAGTATGTTATTATATGGATAGTCTTGCTAGACCTTGGGCAGAAGAAATGGCATATCGTATGGATGCCAAAGGGTATGAGAAATCAAATCCTGCCGGTAACTTAATGATGCAGATTGGAATACCATTATGCCGTTGGGTTGGTAGAGCAAAGAGTGATAAGAAGATGAACCAGACTCTTAAAGTCTTCTTGATATGGAAAATTGTCACTATCTTATTACTGTCTACTGGCACTATTTCTGCAATTGATTCTTTGTTAAATAAGATTAAACGATTATTTAAATAATGGATCTTAGTAATCTTCGCAGTAATTTTGACAATTGTGTTATCTACAATGCAATTGTCAAAAATGATAACCCATATGATGATTGGGAAGTTGACTATCTCATAGGATTTTCTAAAAATGGTTTAGATTCTGTGGTAGAAGAATACTACCGCAGAGGTGAAAAAATTATAAACAAAATGAGAGAATTAGGTGTTGATACAGAAGAGAACTGGATTGAGATTGATGAAACTTTTGTAGATCCCATGGTTGAAATTATTGAGGCAGATCAAGAACTAGTTGAAGTGTACAGAAAAATCCAACAAATGTTAACCGCATTAGAAGTAAAATACGAGGTATCTTAAGATGGCAAAAGCAGGCGGTGGTGGAGGAGGAACTAGCAGATTTAGATCAACAACTACAGGTGGATCTATAACTAAAATAAATGAAGCAATTGATGGAGTTAATCCTTTTATACAAGTTTCATATAAAAAAACTAGTGTTAGTGGTGAAACAGTCACTGAAACAACCACTGTTTCAGGAACTGATACTGATACTCTGACTATAAAGTGTGATTCTGTAAAAACACAAACAGTTTCTTGTGAAATAAATGGATCTTCAATCCCCACCACTCCAACGAGTATTACCTCTGATGATGCAAATTTCTATACTATCAGTCAAAGTAACTTAGAATCATCAGAAGTTGTTTTAGAAACAATCAATGATTCAACGGGAGATTTCTCTGTATCTACCACAAATCTTTTCCAAAAAAATCTACAAGTAGATGTAAATGATGATAATTATCTAAATTCTTTTGTCATTTATTCCACTAAAGATGTCCCCGTAAGAATTACACTCGATGGTGCTGGGGGGAAAGGCAATAGTAACCATCGTGGTGGCAAAGGGGGAAGAACTATTTTTGATTATACTCTCCTTGCAAATACTGAATATGTGTTAAAACTTGGCAAAACCGTTGGTCCTGCTCAATCATCTGGCGGTGGTGGCCCTGCTGCATACTTTTATGAGCAAGGAACTTTATTAGTTTGCTCTGGTGGCGGTGGAGGTGCTGGCACTGCTGGCGCTGGTGGCAATGGTGGAGGTGCTGGCATTAAAGGATCTGCTGGTCAAGGATCTGGTGCTGGTTCAGGTGGTACAGGAGTTTTGAACGGAGCACTACCAGCAACAGGAGTTTTGGTATCTGGTAGAAATGGTGGAAGAGTTGAACCTTGCACCACAGGTTATTACTGGGCAACTCAAGGAAAAGCACCTTGTGAGAAATTAGGAAATATTAAATTCAGAACTGCAGAAGGTACAGAAGTTGGAAACTCTTCTCAATCAATAAACAGAGGATTTAAGGCAGATATTAAATATCCAATTGGTCAATATGGATATCGTTTCAATGGGGGTAATAGTGGTTTTGTTGGAAGTGGAGGTGGATCTGGAGCAATAGGAGGAACGGCAGCCACATCCGAAACTGGTGGTGGAGGAGGTGGATCTGGATACTCAAATGGTAGTGTAACTATTATCTCTACCACCAATGCAGATTTCCCTCAAGCGAAGGATGCTGATCCGTTTAGCGCAAAAGCAATCATACAATTACGGACGTAAAAATTTACTAAATAGTAAAAAATAGTGGGGGAAAGTGAACCCAAATGGCAATTAATAAAAATTTTGTCATAAAAAATGGTTTAGAGGTAAATACCAACTTAATCGTTGCTGATGCTGATAATGGCAAGATTGGTATAGGCACTACCACAATAACAGATACCTTTCATGTAAAAGGTGGAATTGGCGTCACCAATTTAAATGTAACTGGTGTTGCAACCATTGCTAATCTCAGGGTTACTGGACCCTCTACATTTGTTGGTTTTGCTACTTTTAGTGGTGATGTTTCTGTTCGCAATGACCTATTCGTAGGTGGCGTTCAGATTTTTGCTGGCGGTGGTGGTGGATCAAGTATCGGAACAGACGTTGTTATTGAAAGAAACTTAGCTGTTGGTGGCATGGCCACTGTTACAGCAGGCACTCTGAAAATTGGTACGGCAGCATCTACAGGAACTGCTAATCAAATACTTCAAGTCACTGGCGTAAGTAGTGATGTCTTTATTGGAGGTAAGGTTGGCATTGGTAGCACCAATCCAGTAGCAAAACTTGCCGTTGTTGGTAATGCACATGTTTCTGGTGCTTTAACAGTCGCCGGAAATTTAGATGTTGGTGGCGACATTACTTATGATGAAATTGTTGGTAGAAACTTAAATGTAAGTGGAGTATCAACTTTAGGTGTTACAAGTGTTTCCACACTAGAAGTTGCTGGTGTGTCCACATTCAGTGGTAACATTGATGCAAATGCTGATATTGATGTTGATGGTCACAGTGAACTTGATAATGTAAATGTTGCAGGATTCTCAACCTTTGCATCTAACGTTGATATTAATGCTCAAGTTGATATCTCAACTGACATTCTTGTTGGTGGAGCATCAACGTTTACTGGTGCTGCAGATTTCAATGGTGCAGTTGATATTGATGGTCATACTGAACTTGATGATGTAAATGTATCTGGTGCATCAACCTTCACAGGTGCTGCAGACTTCAATGGTGCAGTTGATATTGATGGTCACACTGAACTTGATAACCTAAACGTATCTGGATTCAGCACATTCGCTTCTCCAGTTGATATAAATTCAAATGTTCATGTATCTGGTGTTCTTACTGCTACAACTTTTGAAGGTACAGGTAAGGTAATTGGTATTGGATCTGAAGGAACTGCCATTGGCACGGGTGTCAGTTTCATTGATTTTAGATCATCAACTGGCACAGCGTTCAGTTGTCAACCCACCGTTAATGGTATTGCTACTGTTACGGTCACTCCCGGTGCTTCAATCGGTCTAGTAATCGCACTTGGCGGTTAATAAATACTTTTACCACATAAAGAACAATGGCAGAATCATTTTCAAATTCTTTAGCAAGGGCGGCAGGGATTGTAAGCACAAGTCCTTCTGGTTCCATTGGCATAACGACAACTCTTATTACGGGAATTTCTACCACCTCAGTAGAAATAGGAAACCTTATTGATAATGCAAATTTCATTGCAGGAACTAAGGTTGAATCAATTGGAGTTGGTTCAGTTACTGCTGATCGCGACTCAACTAATAACGCTGCGGCATCAAGTCAAAGTGTAAAATTCCTTGGAGTCACGACAGTTTATAGTTCACCTGCTGCAACCAAGAGTATTCTGATTGGTGGAACATTTGCAAATAATACTAACTCTCAAGTTAATCTAACAGTAGAACTTAACGATAACAGCACGGGAACTTCTTGTGCGATTGCATCTAAGATTCCTGTTCCTGCTGGAAGTTCTTTCGTTATATCAGATGCTGGTAAAACAGTTATGGAAGCAAATGATGCGATAAGAGTTTTCTGTGATTCGGCAAATGCAATTGATGTTTCCTTATCAATTCTTCAAGGAGTTAGCTGATGACAGTAGTAGCACAGGGTTATATTGGAAGAAATCCGGCAGATTCATCTGTCATCATTGCGAGACAGACTTACAGACCTACTGGAGTACAAACAGATTTTACATTTTCATCTGGATATACAGTTGGTTATATTGATGCATATGTAAATGGCGTAAAATTAATTGAGGGTGATGACTTTGAGGCAGGTGATACCTCAACGGTTGGATTATCAAGTGCTGCTCAAAGCGGTGATGTTGTTCAGTTAGTCGCATATAAAGCATTTAATATTGGTAATGTTACTGATGCAACTGGCGGTTTTACAGTTGGTAATGACCTAACTGTCAACGGCACTCTATTTGTAGGTACAGCAATCACTGCCAATGCTGGTGTAATAAGTGCTACTCAGTTTGTTGGTGATGGTTCTAATTTAACTGGTCTTGCTAACACCGATATCATCAGTGCTCAGAACTTCACTCTATCTGGTGTTGGAACATTCTCAAGTGATATAGATGTAGACGGACATACAGAATTAGATAATTTAAATGTAACTGGTGTTGCAACTTTCTCTGGTCCTGTATCAATTGCTGGGACATTATCATATGAAGATGTAACCAACGTAGATTCGGTTGGTTTGGCAACATTCCAAGCAGGGATAGAGATAGATGATAGTATTACACACTTAGGAGATACAAATACTAAGATCAGATTCCCTGCTGTTGATACATTTACGGTAGAAACTAATGGTAGTGAAGCATTTCGTATAACTTCTGATGGCAATGTTGGAATTGGTACTGATAATCCAGGAGCAAGGTTGGATGTTGAAAGTAATCAATCAGATACTGATACTGTAAGTGGTAATTCTGTATTTGATATTGCACACTTTAATGTTTCTGGTGGTACAAATGAAGCTGTTAGATTTTATCATGACGATACAAATAATATATCATATTTGCATAGAACAGATAATGGTGGAGATTTAGGATTTTCATTAAGGTCTGGTGGAACAAATACAGAAAGACTTCGTATAACTGATACTGGTAATGTCGGCATTGGAACTGATACCCCAACTGATCCTGTAAATTCGGGCAACTCTGCTAAGTTAGCAGTTGGTATTGTCACCGCAAGAGAATACTTTGGTGATGGTTCTAATTTAACTGGTATCTCAGTTGGTTTGACCACTGAAGATCAAAATGATTCAAACGCAGTTATAACCCTTGACCTTACAGCAGCACAAGATCATAGAGTAGTAGCAACTGGTATTTGTACAATCTCTGTTACCAACGGATCAGAAGCAGATAGTCACACAGTTAGAATTGTGAACTCTGGTGTTTCAACAGTTGGATTCAGCACATATTTCTTATTCCCATCAGGTTCTACACCAAATCTACCAACTGCAGATGGTGCAATAAGTTTGATCTCTTTCACAGTCCATAGAGTAGGAGTAGCAGGAACGCAATTACTTGCCGGTGCTTCACTGAATTATAGTTGAGGGAGGTTAGATAAATGCCAATAGCATTAACACAGGTAATCACAGAAGATAGAGCTTCTGGTGCTCAGGTTATTGATGGTAGTTTAAAGTTTGATGGTTCTCAACGTTTAGTGAGAACCTTTGCTAATAATAGTGGCACTACTTGGACTTGGAGTGCTTGGATTAAAATAACCGACTTTGGCACAGGAGATTTCCAAATCTTTGGTACTGTTTCTCCGCTTCAGTTTCATCATATTAGAAGCAATAATTTTGGTTGGACTCAAGCAACAGTTACTCAAAACGAATCAAATCTCCGCAGAGATCCAGGCGCTTGGTATCACCGTTTGGATGTATCTAATGGCACAAACATCAGAGCGTTTATTAATGGAGAACTTGCTGTAACTTGGACTCAAGCCTCCGTTGGCACTAATACAAACGTTGAACATTTTCTTGGCGGCGAATCTAGTAGAACATCTGAATTCTTTAAGGGATACTTATCCGAGGTCTACTTCGTCGATGGTCAAGCACTAACTGCCACTGACTTTGGTTTTACTGACCCACTCACAAATGTTTGGAGACCTAAAAAATATGAGGGAACATTTGGAGATAATGGTTTCTGGCTTCCCTTTGATGGAAACACACCAATCGGGCAAGATATGTCTGGTAATGGAAACAACTGGACACCAGTAAACTTTGGTTCTGCTGCATTAGACAAAGCAACAGGAGCATTTCCTATTCTGAATACTGTGAGTGGTGGTAAAGTTGCAACTGTTGGTGTAAGAACTGATACTGCTCCTGGAAATGGTCCAATTGGTGTTAGTACTCACCTTGTTCTTGCTCTTCCATTAGTTGGTGTTTCTAGTGATGTAAGTAATTTGGTTAATAGCGGAAGCACTGAAAAAGCTGTCACACAGAATGGTGATGTTCATGCTTCAAGTGATACAAGCATTTTTTATGGTGGAAGTTTTGAGTTTGATGGAAATGGAGATTATTTAGAAATTCCTAGCAATGCGGATTTTCAGTTTGGAACTGGCGATTGGACTATTGAGTTCTGGTGGAATGGATCAGCATCAGGATCTTATACCGCGCAAGCCACCACTTTAGTTTCTTCTGCTGAAGCAGGAACTTGGCGGGTTGGAACCAGATTCAATAGCGGAAATAGAGTTTATTTTGCCAGTAGTAATGGTAGTGCTTTTACTGATTTATCATTTGATGTCAATGTTAATGATGGAAATTGGCATCATGTTGCTGTTGTCAGATCTTCTGGGACCATCATTCCTTTTGTTGATGGTGTTAATAGAACTGCAGATTTAGCAAGTGGATCAGTTTCCGATACTCAGGATATGACTACAAGCAATCCTGTGAAAATAGGATATAATCAGAGAGATGATGCTTATATGACTGGTTATCTTTCAGACCTCCGCATTTATAAAGGAGTTGCAAAATACACCGAGAACTTTATCCCAGCATCCACAGACCCTGATATTCTTCCAGACACTCCATCAGGCACTGCATATAGTTCTAAACTCACAGAGATTACTGATGGTGCTGTGAGTTTTGATGGTACTGGTGACTTTTTAAATCTTGCTGCCAGCACTGACTTTGGATTAGTGGGGGGAGATTGGACTGTTGAGTGTTATGCATATATCACAGGAAAGAACGGTACGATTGGAAGACTTTGGTATTTGGAAGGTGATTCCTCTTCATCTATAGATGGTGTTTATTTTAGTGACACCAATATGTCTATGGGAACCACTAATGTGTGGAGTGTAGGTGATGGGACAGGTGGCGATTATGCTCAAAATAAATGGATACATGTTGCTGTGTGTCATGACAGCACCAATATGAGAATGTACATTGATGGCGTTCAAGCTTTAACAACATCAGAAAATTTTCAGGACTCATCATCAAAGAAACTTACTTTGATGTCCACAAATAATGGATCATATGCTGGTTTGGGTGAAGGATTTATATCAAACTTCCGTGTTGTAAATGGAACCGCACTTTACACATCAAACTTCACACCACCATCAGCACCACTCACAAATGTAACCAACACAACGCTTCTGTGTTGTCAGTCACCATCTTCTGCGACTGCTGCAGCCGTAACTCCTGGAAGTATTACAGCAAATGGAGATGCAGCAGCAACTAACTTCAACCCATTCAACACTGATATCAATAAAGTAAGAGGACAAGAGAGTGGTTATTGTACTTGGAATCCACTAAATCAAACTGGTTTGACTTTCTCAAGTGGAAATCTAACCACATCAGAACCTGGATCAAGTGGTGGTAGGACATATGGAACAATGGGTTCTAATACAGGTAAGTGGTATTATGAAGCATATATTGAAGATGTAGGAAGTCCAAATACTGGTGGAACTTTAATTGGTATCAATCCACTAACACAACCATCTTCTAATGCTCAGAATAGAACTGCATATAGATCAGAAGGAAGTATTTACGATGATAGTGGAACTAGTGTAGGTAACTCTGGTCTGGCTTATGTTGCGGGTGATACCATTGGCGTTGCATGGGACGCGGATAATAAAAGATTATGGTTTGCTAAAAATAACATATGGGTTTTAAGTGGAGATCCTACGAGTGGAAGTAACCCCGCAATAACTTATACAAATACAGAAACACAAGGTCCATTTATTGCTTATGATAACGGAACTGGAGCACAGGTTACTCATTGTAACTTCGGTCAGAAACCCTTCAAGTATGCTCCCCCAGAAGGATTCAAGACACTCTGCCTTGCCAACCTCCCCCGCCCTTCAATAGCAGCAATTTATCCTGAAAGGCATTTTAAATGTCTTACTTATACTGGTAACAATACTACCAGAAGTATTACTGATCTTGAGTTTCAACCAGATTTAGTTTGGATTAAAATCCGAAGTAATAATACTGATAGTCATGCATGGTACGATTCTGTAAGAGGTGCTAGACAACGCCTACAAAGTGATAATAATGAATCAGACGGACTTCAGGGAACAGCAGCATTAACCTCCTTTGATCGTAATGGATGGACAATGGGAAATGACGGTCAGATTAATGGTGCATCACCCCGTACCTATGCTGCCTGGTGTTGGAAAGCAGGTACAAGTTTTACACCTACTTTAACTGGTTTCAGTGCTGGAACTGCTTCGATCAATACTGAAGCAGGGTTTGGGATCTACGCTTTAACAGGAACCAACACGGCAAGTTCGTTTACCCATGGTTTGGATAAAACTCCTGAAGTGATTATCTGCAAAAATAGAGATGATGCTGAGGACTGGGTTGTATTTTCCCCAAGAGCTGATGGTCCACCAACTGCAACCGATACTTATTTAAGACTTAACGAACAAACTGATGCCAACAAAGGTGGTACTCAAATTCTAACAGGTAATACTTCTACTACTGTGTCAGTTGCTAGTTTTAATGAAACTGCCTCTAGTGATGATTACGTTTATTACCTCTGGCACTCTGTGGAAGGATTTTCAAAAATAGGCCGTTATCAAGGGAATGGCAGTAGCGATGGCACATTTGTTGAGTGCGGCTTCAAGCCAGCTTTTGTCATGGTCAAAGGTATAAGCACAACCAACGGATGGGGGTTGTATGATAATGTTAGGTATGAGAATAATCCCGTTAACGGACTGCTTTATGGAAACTCAAGCAACATTGAAAGTGCTTTTGTAAATCGCCCAATGGACTTTTTATCAAATGGATTTAAATGTAGAGACTCAAACACTAATATAAATGATAGCACTTCATATATGTTTATGGCATTCGCAGAAGTCCCATCAATGAATCTGTATGGTGCTCAACCAAACGCAAGATAAATAGGTTGATGACCACCACATCATAAATAACTAAAAAGTAGTATAAAATGGCAATAGGAAGACCCGTTACATTAACCTCAAATATTGCTTTTAAAAGCGTCAAGGCAACTGCAACGGCAGGGCAAACGTCTTTTACAGTTACTGGTGGTTATAACATCAACAAGATTGCAGTATTTCGTAATGGTGTTCGGCTTGTTGATACAGATGACTATGAAGCAAGAGATGGTTCATCAGTCACATTACTATCTGGAGCAACTTTAGGAGATAGTCTAGAGTTCCAGATTTTTGATGACTTCAGAGTTGCTGATGCTGTCACTGCAGATGGTGGAACTGTAAATGGTGATGTCAGTGTTGCTGGGGTAACAACTCTTACCAATGCAGGTATAAATGTAACTGGTGTTATTACCGCAACCAGTTTTGTTGGTAATGGAGCAAATTTAACTGGTCTTGCTAATACTGATTTCATTAGTGCACAAGACGTAACTGTATCTGGTGTTGTTACCGCAACCAGTGGTCTTAGGGTTGGAACTGCAGTTACTATTATAAACAATTCTGGAATTGATGTAACGGGCGTTATTACCGCAACCAGTTTTGTTGGAGATGGATCTAATTTATCTGGTGTTGGTGGAACTGATTTTATTAGTGCTGTAAACGTAACTGTATCTAGTGCTTCTACATTATCTGGGCCCGTATCAATTGCCGATTCTATTCTGCATACTGGTGACACTAATACTGCTATTAGATTCCCTGCTGCTGATACATTTACTGTAGAGACTGGTGGTAGTGAAGCAATTCGTGTTGATTCCACTCAAAGACTATTAGTTAATACTGCAACCACCAGAACTAATTATGATAATGGTAGCGTCACTTCAAACTTACTTCACGTTGAAAGAACTGCTGCAGGTGGTAATGCTGGCATAAGTATTTGTGCAAACACAACTACTGCTGACCTTGGTGCTATCCTTTATATGGGTAGAACTAGAGCAACCTCAGATGGAGATACTGATGTTGCTACCGATGATGATCTTCTTGCAAGAATTTCATTCCAAGGTGCAGATGGTTCGCAATTAGTTGAGGCAGCAGCTATTAGAGTAGATGTTGATGGCACACCTGGTGCTAATGACATGCCAGGAAGAATTGAGTTCCATACGAACTCTGGTTCAGCAAGTGCAACAGAAAGACTTCGTATAGATTCAAGTGGAGACATTACACCCGGTGCTGATGCCACACAAGACCTTGGTTCAGCATCACTTCGTTGGGCTAACATCTTCTCTGCTGACCTTCAACTCTCTAATGAAGGTTCTGCAAATGATGTAGATGGAACTTGGGGCAAATATACAATTCAAGAGGGTGAGGACGATCTATTTTTGATAAATAGGAGAAATGGTAAAAAATATAAGTTTGTACTGCAGGAGGTAAATTGATATGGCAATCTATGTTGTTGGATCAGGATCAAGCACATTTTTATCTGCTAGTTCTTCAGATCAGGGCACAGGGGTTGGTCTTGGAACCACTACCACGACAGGTCGTAATGCAGGTGTTGGCACTGCTATTGGAACTTTGATTTTTAATGCAACAACTCGTGCTATTGAGGCATTTGGTCCATCAGGATGGTTAGAAGTAAAAAACCTTAATGTTCTCAATGCTGAGGTGATGTTGATTGGTGGAGGCGGAGGCGGTGCTGGTGATAATGGAGGTGGTGGTGGAGCAGGTGCTTTATACTTCAATTCTTTACAAGAGATTACTGAATCATCATTCCCACTTTCAATCACTGTTGGATCTGGGGGAGCCAACTCCGGCCAACCCAATGGAATTGGGTTAAATGGAGGTGATAGTACCTTTGGTACTGTTACTGCTGCAGGCGGTGGTGGTGGCCGAAGTCCTGCTAATGGACCTCAGCCTGGTGCCGGCGGTTCTGGTGGTGGTGGTGCTGGTTCAGCGAGCGTAGTTGCAGGGGGCACAGCATCTGGTGCCTCTGGTGGTAGTGATGGTGCTAGTTCTCCAACAGCTGGATGGGGACATAATGGTGGAGATGGTAGTGGACCTGAACCTGGTGCTGGTGGCGGTGGCGGAGCCGGCGGTACTGGTGGTCCCGTTACAAGTCCAAGAGTTGGAGGTGCTGGAGGAGTTGGTCTTAACTATAGTATCACTGGTTCATCTGTAGGATACGCTGGTGGTGGTGGAGGTTATGCTGACTTCACTAATTCACCATCTGCAGGTGTTCCATTTGGTGGTGGATTAGGAATCAACGGTTCTGACAGTCCTGCACCTGCATCAATAGGTGTTGATGGAAAAGGTGGTGGAGGAGGAGCTTGTAGATCAGTTTCACCTTCAGACATTAGTAATGGTGGTGATGGTGTATGTATTATCGCCTATCCTGGAACTAGTTCAAGACTAACATTTAGTCCAGGCGCCTCTGTAGCTACAGATACTTCTGGTAGACCTGGATTTGTAGTCCATACAATATCAGCACCAACAGCAATCACAGCATTAGATTAAGAAAAATGAAACAGTATTTTGCTAAATTAGATGAGAATAATGTCGTACTGGGTGTAGTTCATAAGTACGATAATTTAACCAGACAGAGTATTATTGAACTTCTAAAGACGGAGTTTGATCATCCATATTGGATTGCAGCCGATCCTGAGAGTGGTTTTAGAAGAGGTGGTCGTCCTTCTAAAAATTGGAAATTTGATCCAACTAAAAATGCATTTATTCCACCAAGACCATACCCATCGTGGACGATAGGTGATAGTGATATTGTGTGGTCTCCTCCAGTAGCATACCCAGACGCCGCAGAAGGTGAAATTTATACTTGGAATGAAGAAACATATTATGCAACAGGAACTGGTTGGGTATTAGTTAGCTCATAAATATTTTCGCATATAACTTATTTGACTACATGGCATACAGAAAGTTCAAGGGTATTGAGTACCCAGTTCCTGGTGTAGATACTGCACTTCAAACTCTTCGTCCTGGTGCTCGTTGGGACTTACAAAACAAAACTTTTGTTAGTTGGGAAGATGATGAAGGCAGAGAACCACCAACTTGGGAAGAGATTGAGGAAGAACTTAAAAGAGAAGTAGACATTCACAATTATTATCTCTATGAGAGAAACCGTGATAAAGAGTATCCACACATCAAAGACCAGTTAGACATGCTTTATCATGATCTTAAAGCAGGTAATCTGAATAATGGTACTTGGATTTCTGCTATTGATGCAGTTAAAGAAAATAATCCTAAACCAGAAGGACCAGAACCAGTGCTGTAAATAACTCTGAGCATGATGTCTTTTTAATAATACATCAACCTCCCGCAAGGGGGGTTTTTTATTGACACAATAACTACAATCCTATATAATGTACTTGATGATATTATTTGTATATGGCATATCTTACTTGTTGGCACATGACCAACTTGCCGACTGAAATTGTAGAAATTATTGAGAAAGACTTACAGAAGCACGACGAGCACGCTCAAGATTCCCAGATTTCGGGAGCACAAGTGGATAAGGTCATTCGTAATAGCAAGAACCTGTGGATTCCAACTTCTCACTGGATCGGTGGTTGGTTGTGGTATTATATTGATAGGGTAAACCGTGAGAACTTTTGTTATGATATCACGGACATTGATGGTTGTAATATTCAATATACGCAATATGGTCCAGGGCAGTTCTATAACTGGCACCAAGACGCAGACATTGACACCTTCTACAAACCTCAACTAATTCCTGGATCTGGTACAAATATGAGTCAAGATCAGGTCACTATCAATGGTGAGTGTGTAAGGAAACTGTCGTTTGCTCTACAACTCTCTGACGCCACAGACTACACTGGTGGTGAAGTTCAGTTCCTTGATAATTCTGGAAAGACCTACTTTGCTCCGAAGCAACGTGGAACTTTGATGGTCTTTGACTCACGCACCAAACATCGTGTTCGTAAAGTCAAGTCTGGTCTTCGTAAGAGTCTTGTTGGTTGGTGTGTTGGACCGAGGTGGAAGTGATGAAACAGAAAGAGTATATATCAACTGGTGGTGTTTATGAAGAGGGATATCAGAGATCGGCCCTCCCAACTACCACTAATATGAGCAAAAATGAATCTTTTGAAAAGAATGGATATCTTTTCATATCAGGACTTGTTGTTAATCCAGAACTTCTTTACTGCCCTCCTCCACTGAATGAAAATGGTGATCGTCTGACGGGACAACTAAATTTTATCCGTAAAGATAAGTTCACTTATGTTCCTGATGAGAAGCAAGTTAATGGTTCATTAGCACGATATAATGTGCCAACGTATAAGGAACTCCACTATCTTGTCCGTAAAGAAATTGAAAATATTCTTGGTATGGATCTTCTTCCTACTTATTTTTATGATCGTTTCTATTATGTTGGTCAACAATTAAAGAGACATAGCGATAGACCTGCATGTGAGGTTAGCGTCACTCTTCAGATTAGCACTAATTCAGATAAACCTTGGCCTATTTGGTTTGAACGTCCTGATGGTAGTGAGTCCTATGTTTTAATGAAGAATGGTGATGCTGCAGTATATAAAGGATGCGAACGAGAACACTGGCGTGACTCACTAGAGTCAAAGTATGGTAAGTGGGAAAACAAGTGGCGCACAATTCGTAAAAAAGAAGATGATACTTATCATCACCAAATTTTCCTTCACTATGTAAACGCACAGGGTCCATTCGTACATCATGCCAACGACCGATAATTTGGATGAGGAGATTAAATTATCATTATGCAGATGGAATGAAAACTAATAAGTTGCGTATGATTACATCTTGGGATATGAAAGTGCTATAAATAAGTAAAAAAGTGTAGGAAGATAGATGGCACTATCAGATGCAACTAGATTAGCAGATTTTAGTTCAACAGTACCAAATTTTGGAAATATTAATTCAACTGGTGTTGTTACTACAACTCAACTACATGTCGGAACTGCAGTTACCGTTAATGCGTCTGGAGCAGATGTAACTGGTGTTGTCACTGCTACAAGTTTTGTTGGTGATGGTTCTAATTTAACTGGTCTTGCTACCACTGATTTCATTAGTGCCGTAAACGTAACTGTATCTAGTGCTTCTACATTTAGTGGTGATGTATCAATAGCAGATAAGATAGTTCATACTGGTGATACTAACGCTGCCATTAGATTCCCTGCTGCTGATACATTTACAGTAGAAACTGCTGGGACAGAGAGAGTTCGTGTAGATTCTGGTGGTCTGGTTGGTATCGGAACTGATAACCCTGCTAATAAAATTTCAGCATGTGATAGTCACCCTTCTTTAGCACCATCATCTGCTGGTGCTTATGTTGAGATTGCAAGAACAACAGGAGCAGATGCTGGTTTCCTTATTAATCATGCTAGAGGTCAATACCTAGTTGGTGTTGATAATTCTGATGGTGCTAATGCTCCACTTAAAATTGAGTTTGGTGCTGCTGGTTCATCTCACCCTGGGTTGGGAGCTACAACAAAAACAGTATCAATAACAAGTGATGGTGATGTGGGCATTGGAACTGATAATCCAACAGCAAAATTACACATTCAAGGTAATTCAGACACCAGTGATGCAGCATGTCAAATAATAATTGAAGACGAAGATACTACAGCAGGAAGTGGTATACCAAGTCTTCAATTTGTTGTTAATAGTGCCAATACTGCTAGAATTAGAGGATCTGATGATGGCATGACATTCTCTACCGGTGGTAGCAATACCGATAGAATGCTCATAAATACGGTTGGTAGTGTCGGTATTGGAACTAATGCAGCAGACAGAACATTAGATGTTCACGGAACTGTCATAACAAACGTTGCTGATCTTGGTAATGTTTCTGGTGTCACCACTCTTAACTTCACTAATAACAATAACTTCATATTAACTCTCACTGGCACAACTACATTTGCAGATCCTACTGGAATTGCAACAGGTCAAAGTGGAGTTATCATTCTGAAGCAAGATGGAACTGGAAGCAGAACAGCAACTTTCCATCATAATTTCAAATTTAAAGCAGGAACAGCACCTACACTTTCCACTGGTGTTGGTAAATCAGATGCTATCGCATACTACTGCTTTGAACCTCCATACATAGTTGCAGGCACGTTTATAGGTATAGGAACACAATGAACCCACTTGTTTCAAGCATTTTATTTTCCGATGAAACTACGGGTGCTAGTAGTGCAGACCTTGGCGAGACTATTGATCAGAGTTTAAGGTTTAGGAGTTCTCAAACCCAAAGTCTGACCCGCACGCCTGCTTCAGCCGGTAATCGACAAACTTGGACCTATAGTTTTTGGTATAAACCGGGAATCAGAACCGGGTTCATTGGCGAAACTGGCGTAAGTTCAGTAATTTTTCTGTCCGTCAATAAGGCTGCAAACAATGAAGAGTTTGCAGAACTGGTTCTTGAAGGTGATCGTTTAACATTTCAATTTAACACTGGTCAATCGTTTATCTTAAATCCAAGACAAAGAGACACCAGTGCGTGGTATCACTACTGTCTGGTTTGTGATATTACAAACGGCACATCTGATGATCGAGTTAGAATCTATATCAATGGCGACAGAATTACAGATTTTAGCGGTGGCTCAATGCCAGGTGCAAGTGATCAATTTGCTATCAATCTAAATCACGAGCACGCAATAGGCATAAGGCAGAATACAACTACAAATCCTCTTGACGGTCTTATGGCCGAGATTAATTTCGTAGACGGCACAGCAATTGGGGACACCAACGACGTAATTGATGAGTTTGGTAGATATAACGAAGATAATGTTTGGGTGCCAAAGGCATATGAAGGAAGTTATGGCACCAATGGATATCGTTTGACGTTTGATTCAAGTCAAGCAGGTATCTCCACTATTGGAATTGGCACCGATTCTTCGGGACAAAACAACAACTGGATCGCGCACAATTTTGACGGCGGTGATGTTGCGCTGTATAGCACTGGGATGCAAGCCAGCACTGGCAGCACTTATCAATCTGAAGCAGATAGAGCAGGCACCGTTACTCAACCTGAACTGGCATTTAGCGGTAGCACGGCCGATTCTGGAGCTCGAACAGCAAATGCCAACGAGTTTCTTTACTGGGTAGCACCTATTGCATTAACAGGTGTCACTAGCTTGCGTGTGTTTTGGAATGGCACAGCCGACGATTTGCACATCAATGGCGCTTCTGTTACTTACACAGACCCATCTTCTGGCGGTGCTTACCGTGATCTGACTGCTGTTATTCCAGCAAGTGGCACTATTTCAGAGATCGCTTACGTGCAAGGTAGTAGTGGCAGTTTAACTCGCATGTATGCCGTTGAAATTAACGGAACTGTTCTCGTAGACAACACCGACAACGACGTAGATTTCTTTGATACACCGACGAGAACTTATGCGAACTATTCTCGATTAATTCCAAACGATCCACCAAGTTTTGCCTCAGCTTACCTAGATGCAACAGCAATAAACAATGGCATTGTTTGGTCTACTCAAGAGTTGCCAGACAAACACCTTTATGCTGAATTTATTAGAGATGGTGATGGTGATCGCTTTGCTGCTGGTGTTGCTGATGCTGAAGATACATTTGACAAAGGTGCTGCTAATGATAATGATTATGCCTTTATGATTGCCTATTCTGAATTTGGAGGCAATGCCAGTATTTTCAATGAAAACACAACAGCAACTCAAACTAGTTTAACTGCTTATAGCACTGGTGATGTTCTTGGTGTTGAGTGGAGAGGTGATTTGTCTACTCGTCAAGTTAATTTTTACATAAATGGAACACAAGTAGGCAGTTCAGAAAACGTGGCATCTGGTGGTAAGTATTATTTTGCGGTACAACGTGCAGGTGGTACTAATCCTCCAGAGGTTTTAGCAAACTTTGGACAGATGCCGTTTTTAGCTGCACCTTCTGGTGTAACTAACACTGCCAACGGAATGCATACCAACATTTTTGAGGATCCAACAATCAAAAATGGTGAAGATCATTTTGTTACTGTACTTGACACAGGAGCAAACATAAGAGCAACGGCTGAAGCAACATTTACCAACGGTGCTTTCTTAATCCATACAAGAGCAGACGATGGTAACGATGCCCAGGACAACCAGTGGCAATGGTTAGACACTGTTCGCGGCGGAAACACTGCAATTACGTTCCCGTTTAATACATCTGGTAGTACTGGTAACTTTATGAGCACCTATGATGCACCAGAACAAAATTCGTTTGCTTATTGTTGGAACTCTGGATCACCTGCAATTAACGGTTTTGAAATTATTGAGGACAGCAGCCCAACAACTGGTAACAATGTTATTACCCACAATCTAGGCAAAACTCCTGAATTTATTTTTAGCAAAGAAACTAACAATAGTGATTTGGGAAACATATACCACGCGAGCATCGGTACTTCTGGTGGATTAACAACTGCAAACGCTACAGAGCACACAAATGCCTTCAGGGTTACAGCTGTTTCTTCTACTCAATTTACCATTGCAGATAGTGATTCTAGTAATCCGCAAATTCACTATGTTTGGACATCTATACCAGGGTTCAGTCAGTTTGGAGAATATGACACTGCAGAGGCTTTTGTTTACACAGGATTCAAACCAGCTCTGCTTTGGATCAAAAAAACAGGTGTTGCAGAAGGTTGGTGGACTGCAGACAACAAGCGGAACCCGACTAACCCTGTCCAAATCTATACACGATTGTTCGGTCAAGGTGTTGAAACCACAAGCTCAGGTGACAGAGACGTAGATTTTCTATCAAACGGATTTAGAATTAGAGGTACAGACTCGCAGATTTCGGGCTCTGCTCAATATGTTTATATGTGCTGGGCTGAGCATCCATTTGGAGGATCAAATGTCCCACCTGCAACAGCAAGATAAATAACTAAAAAGTAATAAGAAAATGTCTTACATACTTGACGGCAAAAAATTAAGACAGGGTAGATCATTCACTCACAATGGTTTTCAATACCCTGCTAATTGGTTGACATTATCAACTGATGAAGACAAAGCTGCTCTTGGTATTACTTGGCAAGTTGAGGAAGATACCTCTTATAATCCAAGATGGTACTCATCCAGAGGTGTTTGGAGAACTGATTTAGAAGATGATGGTCCAGATCCAAACACTGGTGTTACAACCACTGGACTTAAAACTCAACATAAAGAAGTTCAAGATTCTGAAGCATATGGATTCCTCCGTCCAACGGATTGGTATGTCACAAGAAAGTCTGAGGTTGGCACTGCAATCCCTGTCGGAATAACTTCATTCAGAAATGCCGTAAGAATTACTTGCGAGAGTAGAAAAGTTGCTATTTCGAGTGCAACATCTGTTGAGTCATTGTGTGGTATCACTACATTCCCCACACTTGCATGGCCTAAACAGAGTGATTATTCATAATGGTGTTCATTTTAATAAATAACTAAAAAATACCATGACAAGAGCCAGAAATTTATCCAGACTGGGTAATATAAATGCAATATCCGTTAGTGAAGACAATCTAGTTGGTATTGGATCCACTATTCCTGGATCAAAACTAGACCTTGGAACTAATAATATCTTATGTCAGAATATTAACTCTAGTGGTTTTATTACTGCTACCAATGGTATTAAGGTTGGATCTGCAGTTACCATTTTCAATCATGGAATTGATGTAGCTGGTGTAGTCACTGCCACAAGTTTTGTTGGTAATGGTGCTAATATAACTGGTCTTGCTAATACCGACTTTATCAGTGCTCAAGACGTAACTGTATCTGGTGTAGTCACTGCCACAAGTTTTGTTGGTGATGGAGGAAATTTAACTGGTATCGGTGGAACTGATTTCATTAGTGCCGTAAATGTAATTGTATCCAGTGCTTCTACGTTTACTGGTGACGTATCAATAGCAGATAAGATTGTTCATACTGGTGATACTAACACAGCAATCAGATTCCCTGCTGCTGACACATTTACTGTAGAGACTGGTGGTAGTGAGAGAGTTCGTGTAACTTCTGCTGGTCTGGTCGGCATCGGGACTGATAATCCAGATAGACAGTTACACGTTTTATCTTCAAATGGAACCGTTGCACACTTTGAGAGTAGCAATGCTAACACAATATCACAGATAGTATTTGAGGGACTTGGTGCATCAGCACCTCCAAACTTAGGAGCAACAGGTAACGATTTACATTTTACAACTAACAATACCGAACGCGGCCGCATCGACACCAGCGGCAGGCTCTTAGTTGGTATGTCTAGTAGCCGTGATCAATATAACAACACTACAGGTCAAGCCCCCAAAGTGCAGATTGAAACTGTTGCTGGGGAGCCTAGTAATACACTTGGCATCGCAAGAAACTCTGACAATAACGCAGAGTCACGTTTTGTTTTAGCCAAATCAAGAGGAACGACTGCTGGTTCCGCCACAAGCGTATCCAGTGACGACTCTATTGGCACTATTAGCTTTCAAGGTGCAGATGGCACCGATTTGGTGGAAGCCGCTGCTATTACCGCCCAAGTAGACGGCGCCCCTGGCGCAAACGACATGCCAGGTCGACTAGTGTTC
>JGI11705J14877_10000745_pt1 | contig 19789 bp, 19 predicted proteins | sample Etolaghawater15m_FD_14877 | JGI IMG/M metagenome (IMG submission 14877)
CTGAATGGAAGAACGTGTTGGTGAGCATAACCTTCAGGAGGCGCCGTTCATTGTCAGCCCCGAAATTCAGGCCGGCATTGATTTTCGTTGCTTTCCCTTTTGCATAGATATCGGGATTGATGTCGAGCTGGTCTGTTGAAATGTTGACCAGTGCAAAGTTCAGACGGTGCTGTGGAGTTTCTTCTGGCATGGGATTCCGGATGGTGTTGTGATATGAAGACAGGTTTTGCAATTAAAGCCACAATGTAACAAATTACCCTTAATTACACTGTTGTCTCTGTCCTCCAAGTCAACTGAAAACAGACCTCATGCCATGATCATCCCTGTTATTCTCAGTGGCGGTTCGGGTACCCGCCTGTGGCCACTTTCGAGATCCATGTATCCAAAACAGCTGCTTTCGCTTGTGGGTGAAGGCACGATGCTCCAGGAAACGGTTGCACGCCTTCAGGGGATTGCCGATGCCGGGCCCATGTATTGCGTCTGCAATGAAGAACACCGTTTTCTTGTGGCCGAACAGCTGAGGCAGGTCCATGCAAATGTTGGGGGCATTATCCTNGAGCCAGTAGGGCGCAACACCGCTCCTGCGGCTGCGGCTGCCGCCATGCAGATACAAAAGGAGCATCCAGGCGCGGTCATGCTGGTGCTTCCCGCGGATCATGTTATCAGCAATCCTGAAGCCTTCGTGCGCGCGGTAGGAGCAGGGCTCGATGCCGCCCGATCGGGAGCCCTTGTAACCTTCGGGGTAATTCCGGACAGTCCCGAGACCGGTTACGGCTATATCAAGGCGGCTGGCGACGGGGATGTTCCATTCCACCATGGTCAGCCCCGCAAGGTACTGGAGTTCAGGGAAAAGCCTGACCGGGAAACCGCGGAAGAGTATATCAGCAGTGGAGATTATTTCTGGAACAGTGGTATTTTCCTGTTCAGGGCAGATCATTACCTGGAAGAGCTTGCCCGGCACGATCCGGAGATAGGGATTGCTGCAGAGGCTGCAGTTGGAGGGGCCACGAGGGACCTGGATTTCCTCCGGCTCGATGAAGAGGCATTCACTGCTTCTCCTTCCAACTCGATTGATTACGCGGTGATGGAGAAAACAGGCAATGCCATGGTTGTTCCTTTCGATGCTGGCTGGAACGATGTGGGTGCCTGGTCGGCACTATGGGAGGTATCGCCGCGCGACGAGGCTGGCAATGTCAAGAAGGGAGATGTGCTGGCCTATGACGTACATGACAGCTACCTCCATGCGTCGAGTCGCCTTGTAGCTGCTGTAGGGCTTGATGACTGTGTTGTCGTCGAAACCGCCGATGCCGTCCTTGTGGCAGCAAAAGACCGTGTACAGGATGTCAAAGCCATTGTGGAGCAACTCAAGGCTGCAGGGCGCCCCGAAACCCTGCTGCATCAGCGGGTGTTTCGACCATGGGGTTCCTATGAAACCATAGAGGAGGCTGAGCGATACAAGGTAAAGCGAATAGTTGTCAACCCCGGAGCTGCACTCTCCCTGCAGAAGCATTACCACAGGGCGGAACACTGGATCGTTGTCAGGGGAAGTGCAGTGATCAGGAATGGAAATGACGACATGCTGCTCAGTGAAGACCAGTCGACCTATATTCCCCATGGAACCCTTCACAGGCTTGAAAATCCCGGAAAAATTCCATTGGAGCTTATCGAGGTGCAGACCGGGAGTTACCTTGGAGAAGATGATATTGTCAGGTACGACGACCGTTACGGGCGTTGAATGTTTTTTGTTCACACGATCTACCCATACCATTCATGAAAGGTATCATACTTGCCGGTGGTTCCGGTACCAGGCTTTATCCTGCTACCAGGGCTGTATCCAAGCAGCTCCTGCCGATCTATGACAAGCCCATGATCTACTACCCTCTCAGTACGCTGATGCTTGCAGGTATCAGGGAGGTCCTGGTTATTTCAACCCCCCTCGACCTTCCCCAGTTCAGAAGGATGCTTGGTGATGGCAGTGAATGGGGGCTCAGCATATCCTATGTCGAGCAGCCATCTCCCGACGGTCTTGCTCAGGCCTTCCTGTTAGGCGAGGAGTTTATCGGAGATGATGATGTGGCGCTTATACTCGGTGACAATATCTTCTTTGGCTACGGGTTTACCGGGATGCTCCAGGAGGCTGTCCGGACTGTTGCCGAGAAGCGTATGGCAACTATTTTCGGTTACTATGTCAATGATCCCGAGCGGTATGGTGTTGCGGAGTTTGACGCGGAGGGACAGGTGCTTTCAATAGAGGAGAAGCCTCGGCAGCCTCGCTCCAACTACGCCGTTGTCGGGCTCTATTTTTATACCAATGATGTTGTCAATGTAGCCCGTCATGTCAGGCCTTCGGACAGGGGTGAGCTCGAAATCACCTCGGTTAACGAAGAGTTCCTCAAACGTCGACAGCTGAAAATGTCAATCATGGGACGCGGTTTCGCCTGGCTCGATACCGGTACGCATGATTCCTATCAGGAAGCAGGAAATTTTATTGAAACGGTCGAAAAACGCCAGGGACTGAAGGTTGCATGTCCTGAAGAGATCGCCTGGCGCCAGGGCTGGATTGGTGATACGGAGTTGCAGGAACTTGCAAANCCCATGATGAAAAGCCAGTANGGCAGTTACCTTATGGGGCTGCTCGAGAGGCCTTATGAAACTCTCTAACCACTAGCAGTAACATACCCGATGCAGTGTACTCCGACAGCGATTCCTGATGTAGTCGTCTTCCAGCCAAGAGTGTTTGGCGACAGCAGGGGCTACTTTCTGGAAACCTTCCGTAAGGATATCTTTGAGGCCCATGCCGGAAAGGTAGAGTTTGTGCAGGATAACGAATCAAAATCTCACTATGGCGTCTTGCGGGGACTCCACTACCAGAAGCCGCCCTTCACCCAGGGGAAGCTTGTCCGTGTCATATCCGGCAGCGTGCTCGATGTTGCCGTCGATATACGTAAAGGATCCCCGACATTCGGCAAGCATGTGACGCAGGTACTCGACAGTGAGATGAAAAACATGATGTGGGTGCCTCGCGGGTTTGCCCATGGGTTCGTCGTACTTTCAGGCCAGGCAGTATTTTCCTATAAATGCGATAATTACTATGCACCTGATCATGATGCAGGTGTTCGCTGGAACGATCCGGCTCTCGGTATTGACTGGACAGTAGGGCTGCATGACGTCGAGCTTTCGGAAAAAGATGCCGGGCAGCCGCTCCTGGACGAGATTGAGCCACTCGAACTTGATAAAGGAGGAACAAGATGAACATTCTGGTTACGGGTAGCAGGGGACAGCTCGGCTCCGAGCTTCAGGCAATGGCAGGTGACTACTCCGGGCATACGCTCTGGTGTTATGACCTTCCCGACCTTGATATCACCGATACTCATGCACTCAAGGTAGTCTGTGATCGTCATGCAGTTGACGTCATCGTCAACTGTGCGGCATATACCGCTGTAGACCGTGCCGAGGAAGAGGAACAGTTGGCATTCCAGGTCAACGCTGCCGGGCCGGCCTCTATCGCCGAAGTTGCCCGTGAGCGAGGAGCGCTCTTTATGCATGTGTCGACAGATTACGTTTTCGACGGGACCTCATCCATACCGTATACCGAAGAGACTTCTCCACGACCGCTTGGTGTCTATGGACGTTCGAAATGGGAAGGGGAAGAGGCCATACGCAGGATTTCACCTTCATATATGATTGTCAGAACGTCCTGGCTCTACTCGAATTACGGCAGCAACTTTGTCAAGACTATGCTGCGGCTGGGTGCGGAACGAGATCGCCTGAACGTTGTCTTTGACCAGGTCGGCACTCCTACCTATGCCAGGGATCTTGCCCGGGCCATCATGACCATTATTGACCGTGTAGAACCCGGCAGACGCTATGGCGCCACGTATCATTTTTCCAATGAAGGCGTATGCTCCTGGTATGATTTTGCCCTGATGGCGCTACGCATAGGCGGGAGGGACTGCCGGGTATACCCTATTGAGAGCAGTGAGTATCCCACCCCGACCAGGCGCCCACATTACAGTGTACTCAACAAGTCCGCTATCAAGCGGGACTGGCAGCTCGAGATTCCTCACTGGTACGAAAGCCTGGAGCAGATGATCGCCATTGAACAGCAACCCTAACAGAACTACTATCATGCATATCCTCATTACCGGTGGCGCCGGGTTTATCGGTTCCCACGTTGTGCGGCATTTTGTCAATCGTTATCCGGACTACCGAATCACCAACCTGGACGCCCTGACCTATGCAGGGAATCTCGAGAATCTGCGTGATATTGCATCGAAGCCGAACTACAGGTTCGTCAAGGCAGATATCACAGATGCTGGTGCCATCCACGAGCTGTTTGAGGAAGGTAGGTTCGACGGTGTTATCCATCTTGCAGCAGAATCGCATGTCGACCGCTCCATATCGAACCCTACCGAGTTTGTCATGACCAACGTAGTGGGGACAGTCAACCTGCTCAATGCCGCCCGTGCCGCCTGGAACGGAGCATATGAGGGGAAACTGTTCTACCATATCTCCACTGACGAAGTTTACGGCACCCTCGAGCAGGGTACAGGTATCTTTACCGAAGAGACTCCCTACGATCCCCATAGCCCCTATTCTGCCTCAAAGGCTTCCTCTGACCACTTTGTCCGAGCCTACTACGATACCTACGGTCTGCCGGCCGTTATCAGCAACTGCTCCAATAACTACGGCTCCTACCAGTTCCCCGAAAAGCTCATACCGCTGTTCATCAACAATATCCGTAACCGCAAACCGCTTCCTGTTTACGGTAAAGGTGAGAACGTGCGTGACTGGCTCTGGGTGGTCGACCACGCCTCGGCTATCGATGTGATTTACCACAACGCGAAGCATGGTGAAACCTATAACATCGGCGGTCACAATGAATGGAAGAACATAGATCTCATCCGCCTGCTCTGCAGCATCATGGATCGCAAACTCGGCCGGAAGGAAGGTGAGTCGGCAGAACTCATCACCTACGTCACCGATCGGGCAGGTCACGATCTGCGCTATGCTATCGATTCAGGCAAACTCCAGCGGGAGCTCGGCTGGACCCCTTCTCTCCAGTTCGAGGAAGGACTTGAAAAAACAGTCGACTGGTATCTCGAAAACCCGGAATGGCTTGAACGGGTTACTTCTGGAGCCTATCAGCACTACTACGAGGAGCAGTACCGGGGTCGATGATGCCTGGTATGCCCGATGCATATGAGCTGTGTTTTTAACGTGTGATGTATACTATAAAGTGTTGTATGTGTTGGTATTATCATTTATATAGATAGTAAGTGTTTTTTATATAAAGCTTGGTTTCTTTCAGGAGGGGGGAATGAAAAAAGCAGGCTATGCTACCTGTTTATGGGTACTTGTTGGAGGTGCACTGACCTTCGCAACCGCGGTACCAGCAGGCCATGTAGATGCAGCGGAAAACAGTGAAGATTGCCAGGATACAGTTCTGCAGATACCGGATGGAACCTATTCGGTCATGCACTATGACTTCAAGGAGAAGGAGGTCTTCAATATCTTTGCCTCGCCAGGCATTGTGACCGATATTCGCCTGCAGGAAGGGGAGAAAGTGATGGGTGCCCCGTACATTCGGGATACAGATAACTGGTCCTTCATTATGAAAAATTGTGCCAAACCAGATATGGAGCATCAGCATATTCTGCTGACCGCCAAATATTCCGGTATAACATCGATGATGGAGATCGTTACCGACAAGCGAACCTATCAGCTCCATCTTCATAGCTATGATGGCGCTTACGTTCAGACTGTCAAGTGGAACTACACAACTCCGTCCAAGAAAAACGACTCGGTAGCAGAAAGAATCGTGAACTGAACCAGTAGACAGCTCCTCAACAGAGCCACCAGTATGCCCTGATTCCTCAGAGCCTGCGGGTGGCTGTAGTTATCTGTGCCAGATGCGCCCTTTTTTCCCACTTCTGTCAAGTATAGCCTTCCTCATCATCCTGGTTCTGTTCCTCCGCAGCCTACCCTATCCACCCGTCATCTACAACGCTACAGACAGCTTACCTCACGGATTTTACCTGGTAAGGCCAGGGCGTGTATACCATAAAGGACAGCTTGTCGTATGCGAGGTGCCTGAACATGTCAGGGCGCTGGTTGTCTCTCGCCAATGGCTTAAAGAGGATGGTTTGTTTATCAAGACAATTGTCGGTATACCGGGTGATACAGCAAGGGTGCGAAAAGGACAATTTGTTGTCAATGACACAGATTTCGGACCTGTGCACAAGTACGATTCGCAGGGGGGCAAGCTGCCTGCGTATGTTTATGATGCATGTTCTGTTAACGGTTATATCCTTGCTGCACCAGGGAAGGAACGGAGTTTTGATTCACGATATTTTGGACCTGTTCGGCCGGAACTGATTCTTGGGGAGGCGATACCCCTTGTTCTGTTTTAAGTACAGGTATGAATTTGTGCTGGTTTACTAATTGATTTTTCGTTTTTTATTAGGTAAATATTACATGTATACAGATATTAGATAGTAAGTGTATCCAGGGCGATTGCTCCCCAACTCCCCATTGATAGCAGATGATAGATGTCTCAGTAGCCAGGCGTTCAGCTACGCTTAGAAATGCTGTCCAGCCAATCCTCAGTTTCCTTGAAAAGGAATCAATACTTGAAATAATGCTTAACCCGGATGGGAATATCTGGGTTGATGAAGCTGGTGTGGGGATGTATAAAACCGATGTCAGCATGAATGCAGAAGAAGTCGGGCGCATGATACGGCTGACTGCTGCGGCATTCAATACCGAGGTGAATGAGTACAAGCCAGCGCTGGCAGCTACCCTGCCGGGTTGGAATGCCCGGTTGCAGGCATCTGTCCCCCCGATTGTGGCATCCCCAGTGTTCTCACTCCGAAAACCACCTTGTACGGTATTTACCCTCTCTGATTATGTCTGTAAAGGGATTATGAGTTCTGAAGACGCAGATTTTCTTGAAAGTTGTGTCAGGGATGGGAAAAATATTCTGATAGGTGGAGGGACCGGGTCGGGAAAGACAACCCTGGCAAATGCCCTGCTTGATGTTGTGGCCCGCACAGGCGACCGGATATATATCATTGAGGATAATCCTGAACTTCAGTGCCGTGCCGAGAATATGGTAAAGGTGCTTGTACAGCCCCTTGTTTATTCGCATCAGCGTGCAGTCATGGATGCCCTTAGATTCAGGCCGGACAGGATAATTGTCGGCGAGGTGCGTGATGGTGCGGCGCTCGATATGCTGAAAGCCTGGAATACAGGCCATCCCGGTGGTCTCGCAACTATACATGCCAACAATACCGCAGCAATGCTCGAACGTTTGGCTCAGTTGACCCAGGAAGTTGTACCCACAGCACCACGTGAACTTATTGCTGAAGCTGTAGATATTTGCGTCCATATCAGCAGGAGTCAGGATCATCCAGCCGGCAGGAGGGTGAGTGGCATCATGGGTGTTAAAGGTCTTGATAGTCATGGCCAATGGAGACTTGTTCCGGCAAGGGCGGAAACTAGCGGTTAACCGCACGAAGCCACAGCCTGATACTCAATTCAATGCTTTGTTCTCCCCGTAATAAACGACAACTCAAAGTAAAGGAGATGTTCATGAAAAGGACATATATGCTGTTTGTTTTTCTATTGATGGCAAATACGGCATTTGCTGCCTCGACATCCATGCCATGGGAGGGGCCGCTCGAGCAGCTGCTCAACTCTCTTACCGGTCCTGTTTCCAGGGTTATCGGTGCAGTGGCAATTGTATCCCTCGGGCTGGGGCTCGCATTTTCTGATGGCGGGAGTGTAATGAGGAAAGCTCTCTGGGTTGTGATGGGCCTGGCCATAGCATATAACGCAGTTAGCTGGGGGCTTGATTTTATGGGATTCGGCGGAGGCCTTACAGTATGATAGATGGGTATGAAGTTCCTTTGCACAAAGCTTTGACCGAGGTGATCCTATTAGCGGGTGTGCCAAGGACATTGGCTTTTCTGCTCTGGACAACAGCTTCAGCAATAGGCTTTGGGCTACATCAGATCTGGGTTGTGCCTGTGGCGGCTGTTGCCCATATCATCTTTTCCCTGCTGGCAAAAAGAGACCCGTTTTTTTTCGAGGTATTCATCAGGGCGCTCAAAACTCCCAAGCAGCTTGATCCATAGAGATAAAACGTATATCCCATGATATCCTTGAAAGAGTACAGGGAGCCAACTTCACGGCTTCCCGACCTGTTGCCATGGGCCGCATTGGTCGCACCAGGCGTTGTTCTCCAGAAAGATGCCTGTTTTCAGAAAACCCTGGGATTCAGGGGGCCTGATCTTTCGAGTTCGTCCGGTTCCGAACTGGCCTCTTCCGTGGCAAGGCTGAATAATGCCCTGAAACGCTTGGGAAGCGGCTGGACCCTGTTTATTGAAGCCCAGCGTTTTTCATGCTCGGGATATCCTGCCTCCTCGTGGCAGTCACCGGTGGCATGGCTTCTGGATATGGAGCGCAAAGAGCAGTTTTCTTCAGTTACTGCGCACTATGAATCGTCCTACTACATGACGTTTACCTGGCAGTTGCCCTCCAGTCAGTCAGGTCGTCTCAGGGGTGTTTTTTACGATGAGCCTTCGAATGAAAATGAAGGTGATGCAAACGAGCGAGACCTGGATTTTTTTATCAAGGGTGTCAGGGAGATCATGGATATCATGGAGAGTGTCTTTGAGGATGTGCATGAACTGGATGACGATGAAACCCTCAGTTACCTGCACTCTACGGTATCGACCAGTCGCCATCCTGTCGCTGCACCTGAGATGCCGATATACCTGGACGCACTCATTCCCGATCGGCCGTTTACCAATGGGGATATTCCGATGCTTGGCGATCATTTTATCCCAACGTGCACGTTTACCGGTTTTCCGTCAACTTCCCTTCCAGGTATGCTTGATGATCTGAACCACCTTCCGCTGGAATACAGGTGGGTGTGCCGGTATATCTGTCTCGATAAAGAAGATGCCAAGCGTGAACTTGAAAAGTACAGGAAACGCTGGTGGCAGAAGCGCAAGACACTGTTTACCCTTCTCAAGGAAGAGGCTGCAGGGCAGGAGTCTTCATTGCTTGACAGTGATGCAGCCAACAAGGCGGCTGATGCCGATGCCGGGCTACAGGAGTTGGGGCAGGATATGGTTTCATATGGGTATCTGACCTGCACGGTTACCGTATCGCACACCGATCTGGAAGAAGCGATGCGGCGTATAAGGATGGTAAAACAGGTTATTCAAAACAGGGGATTTGTCGTAAAAGACGAAACCCTCAACAGCAAGGAGGCCTGGTTAGGAAGCTTGCCTGGTCATGTCTATGCCAATGTGCGCCGCCCTCTGATCAATACCCTGAACCTTGCTCACATGATGCCTCTGTCGGCAATCTGGGCGGGAAAAGCCGATAATGAGCATATGCTGAAAACAACCGGTTGCGGAGTGCCTCATGTTATGTGCTCCACAACCGGTAGCACACCATTCCGCCTGAACCTGCATGTCGGAGACGTGGGACATACTCTTGTGGTAGGCCCAACCGGATCAGGGAAATCAACCTTACTCATTCTGCTGGAGCTCCAGTGGCTTCGCTATCCCGGGGCTCGCGTGGTGATTTTTGATAAAGACCGTTCTGCCAGGGCGGCAACTCTGGCAGTGGGAGGTGCTTATTATGAGCCCGGAGGGGAAAATGCGCCGCTCGCTTTTCAGCCATTGTCGGACATTGATCGGGAAAGCGAGAGGATCTGGGCTGCTGGGTTTATGTCGCTGTTGCTTGAGGAACAGGGTGTGAAGTCATCACCAGCCCTGAAAAAGGAAATTGATACGGCTCTCAGGCATCTTTCGGGAAGTGAATCGGCTCATCGCACCATGACGGTGTTTTCAGATCTTGTACAGTCGAGGGAAATTCGTGATGCCATCCGTCCTTATACCCTCCAGGGTAATTACGGGCAGCTTTTCGATGCGGATGCTGAGGCGATGGGGAATTCGGCATGGTTGATGATCGAGATGAATGCCTTGATGGCATTGCCCCAAGAGGCGCTTATACCGGCATTGTATTACATGTTCCACAGGGTGGAGCGCCAGTTCGATGGCAGTCCTGTATTGCTGGTTATAGATGAGGCCTGGTTGTTCCTGCAGCACCCTGTCTTTGTCGGGCAGCTCCAGAACTGGTTGAAGACATTACGCAAGAAAAATGTTGCTGTGGTTTTTGCCACCCAGGAAGTGGCCGATGCCGCTGACTCCCCAATTATGGCAACTATTCTTTCCGCATGTCATACCAAGATATTCCTGCCTGACGAGGAGGCACTGACGCCCGCAATGAACGCAGCATACCAGAATTTCGGATTGACTGAAACCGAGGTGCGGTTATTATCGCATGCACGCAAGAAACACGATTACTATTACAGATCCCCTTACGGAAGAAGAATGTTTTCACTGGATATGGGAGCTGCCGCATTGGCCCTGGTTGGAATGTCGGGGCCGGAAGCCCACCAGGCAATGGATACAATGGTTGCAACAGTCCCGAAAGAGGAGTATGGGGAAGCGTTGTTCCGGCAAAAAGGGTTGACATGGGCGGCAGAACTGCTGCAAAGAATACGGCTTAAAGGACGTACAGAAATGCAGACCAGATGAGAGGAACACTTTGGAGAATGAGATCAGTTTGCTTGCTCCTTGTAGTATCCGGGATCAGTGCAGGCGAAACGCTTCAGGCAGCCATACCTGTTGTGGATGCGGCAAACCTGACCAGAAATACGATAACATCGATGCAAATGGTTCAGGATGTCATTCACCAGGCTGAACAGATTCAAAACCAGTTGCGCCAGTATGATGCCCAGTTGCAGGCTCTTGAACGTTTTGATACCTCAAGTTATGACAACATACAGCGGGTAATGGCAAAAAATCGTTACGAGGTATCGAGGCTGTTGCAGGACCTTGAGACCGTGAGTTTCAACCTTGAACGTATCGATGGCCAATACAGTGAGATTTTTCCGGAAGATGGCGCATGGTCGGCTGAAGATTCGGAGCGTTACCGGCACTATTCGCACCAGTGGAATGAAGAACTTCGGGCAAGTTCCCGCAAAGCCATGGAAGCGCAGTCCGTTCTCTCACGTACTGAAGAATACAATGCTGAAGTTGCCGAAATACTCCAGCGTTCAGAAGCAGCAGACGGTGACGTCAGGCAGCTCCAGGCCCAGAACCAGATGCTTGGCGTCATGTCAGCCCAGCTCTCCGATCTGACCACGACCATAGCTGCCAGCGAAAGAGCACATGCGACAAGGATGGCTATATCAGCGGAGGAGAGGGAGGCGGAAAGACGGCTTCATGAAGAAATGTTGTTTCAATACGGTGTCGTTGATGATCAACCGGAACCATTATATCATACGATGCCAAGTATAAAAAAATAAAACCATTTAAGATGAAAAGCGTGTATCGAATATTTATGACGTTGGTTATTGCATCTTGTTGTTTTGGGTGTGCTGGTGATTCTTATAGCAAGAGGGAAAAAGCTGAAATAGATGCAATGCTCGATGGATATGGTGAGGTTGATGTTGAGGCAAAGCCAATATATAAGACTATGCCTTCAATAAAAAAATAATCTCTTGAGAAATGGAAACAGGCGTACTGACAGAGGCATTAGGTGTTTTTGTTGATGCCTTTGGGGCTGGATGGTCGAATTTATTGCCTTCAATCAACTGGTTGATTGGTGTTTTGCTTTCAATAGAACTGATTTTTCTGGGGCTATGGTGGGCATTGAGTGGCGGGGAGCAATTGGCGTCAATTATGAAGAAGCTGCTGTTTCTGGGGTTCTGGATGTGGATAGTGACGAGCTTTCCTGATCTTGCAGATAGCTTCATTAAATCATTGATTAGAGCTGGTAAAATAGCTGGTGGAGGAGAGACCTTAGGCCCGAGTTTGTTTGATCCATCAAACTTGTTGGACTATGGCTTGAAAATCACAGCTCCGTTGTTGCTCAAGATTATCAGTGTGGGAATAACCCAGATTGTTTTGGGGTTGGTCTATGCCTTGTCATATATCGCCATCATGCTGTCATTTGTAATTTTGGCATGGCAGGTGTTTTTCGCGATCCTTGAGTATTACCTGATAGTTTCTGTTGTTGGAATATTGCTTCCTTTCGGGTTTATAGAACACACTAAGTTTCTTTCTGAAAAAGCTATAGGTGCAGTGGTTTCTTCCGGGGTAAAGCTTATGGTGTTATCATTTATTATTGCTGTCGTCGAGCCAATACTACAATCGATATCTTTTTCAGACAACATTAGTTTGCAGGAAATCTGGTCAGTTTTATTGGTCTCCGGAGCTATTGCCTATCTCGCATGGAATGCTCCTAATGTTGCTTCGGGGTTGCTGTCAGGTAGTCCGAGTCTGAGTGCCCAGTCTGCTGCGCAAATGGGCGGTCAAGCTGCTGGAATGGCTGCAATGGCAGCAGGAACGATTGCGTCTGGGGGTGTTGCAGCGACCGGGGCGGCGGCGGGAGCTGCTGGTAGTGCGGTCAAAATGGCGTCAGCTGTCAAAACCGGTGCGGAAATTGCCAGCAGCACTGCGGCGATGAGTGGATCAGGTGGATTGGGAAGCGCTGTGGCGGGTATGAAAGGCGGTGCTATGGCTGCCGGAAAAGGGGCCTGGAACCGAACAGGTGGCAAAGTCGCCGATTTTGTCAAGGAACAGCATAAACAGGGCATGGCTGAAGGATTCAGGAACACAGGGGGAAGTTTTCACAAGGCACCTGGCTGGGCAGCCGATACGATGAATTCATTGCAACATGGTAAGGAAGGCGAACAGTCCTCAAGTTAAGATTCACAGGCAACCACTTAATTACTATGACGTATGGCGATTGAAGCAACAGAAAAAAATTGGAGACCTGAAGGGGAAGTGGAAACTCCTTATAAAAGAGCCCGAAAGGAATGGGATGACCGAATAGGCAGCTCGGTGATACAGGCAAAGAACTGGCGGCTGGCAACATTCGCAACTCTTTTTTTCGTTGCCTTTCCTTCGCTGCTGGGCATGATTTATATGGGAGCCCAGCCAAAAGCTGTTCCTCATATAGTGGAGGTGATGCCGGATGGCCATGTTGCCTATAGGGGAGTTGCAGGTAAGGATTGGGGGGCCTATACACCGAGTGAGGCTTCGGTTAAATACCATTTGAGCAGATTTGTCAATAATACGCGTATGATCTCTTCAGATAAAGGGGTGATCAAGCGAAACTGGCTAGATGCGTATAACCTCTTGTCTTCCAGGGCGGCAAAAAGTCTTAATGATTATGCCCGGCAACGGGATCCGTTCCTTCGTTCCGAAACAGAGCGGGTTGGTGTCCAGATTAGCTCAATGGTCCAGATATCAGAACAAAGCTGGCAGATAGACTGGGAAGAAACACGCCGTGGTAAGCGAGGGGATCTGCTTGGTAGTGAGTCCTGGCGGGGCATTTTCAGGATTATCATGCAACAGCCTGAGACTGAGCACATGCTTGCAGCAAATCCCATCGGGCTGTTTATCGACGAGTTTCATTGGTCAAAAATACAACGGTAACCATTATGGATAGAAGAATGATAAGAACAGCGTGCATGCTGTTGCCTGTATTGATTTTACCGGGTTGCGCATCATCGTCCCCGGATGCTTTTGTCGAGGCAAACGAGCAGTCTTCTCGGCCGGCTCCCCCCGCACTTGTGCAAAGCTCACCGCTTGCAAAAAACCGTGTACAGCAAGTTCCTCAGGAGCTTGAAGAGGATGTGTCTGCTACTCCATGGAGGGTTATAGAAAAAGCTAACCGTGCGTCTGCCCAGAATCCTGATATGACAGGGTTTTTCAACGCTATCATGCTGTATGATTATGTGCCGGGAAGCCTTTACCAAGTGTATGCGGCCCCTTTGCGGCTGACTGATATTCAACTGCAGCCGGGGGAAAAACTTGTCGGGACGCCCGCTGCAGGAGATACGGTACGCTGGATTCTCGGTACTGGTAAAAGCAAGGTCGAGGGGCAGGAACAGCAGCATATCTATGTAAAGGCTACCCGTCCGGGCCTGAAAACTACTCTNGTNGTTACCACNGANCGNCGTACCTATCATATTGAGCTTCACAGCTATCGTGAAACGTATATGGCGGCTGTACAATGGCGGTATCCGGATAATGAGTTGCATATTCCCGGAGGATCGTTTGCGGATGACACAGTTGCAAGTAATGTCGATATTCGGAGCCTTGATTTCGGGTATGATGTGAGCGTGAAGCGTGGAAGGGATCTTGACTGGAAGCCACTCAAGGTGTTTGATGATGGCCGGAAAACTTTTATTCAGTTCCCACCTGACATGCTGACAAAAGAAGCTCCTGTCCTGTTTGTAGTATCGAAAAGGGGGGAAACCCAGCTCGTCAATTACAGGGTTAAAGACGAATATTTTGTGGTCGATCGCCTGTTCAGAAAAGCAGAGCTTCGTTTGGGAAGTAAAAACCAGGATATAGTAAGGATTACAAAGATCTGACTGTGAAAAAAAATACTACTGAACCACAGAGGGATCCGGCAGATATACATGCATCGACAGTCGATCCTTTGGATCCCCGTTTGCATAGAAAACGTCCTTCGGGTAGGGCTTTGAAAAAAGGGCCTGTGATAGGTATTGCAGCGGTACTGGGTGGATTGCTGATGCTGGCTGTTTCATTGGCACTTCAACCACGGCATGTCTCGGAGAAGTCCGGTGGGGATACTCGATCGGCATCAGCCGGGGTTGTAAAAGTATCGGAGATAGTGCTGTCTGCACCCGATAACGATGATCCCCTCAAGGTGGCCGACAATCAGTTCATGCCAGGAGAAAATATCCGCTCGACTGTTGTTGCGCCTGCTGCATCCTACGAGAATGCAAAAAATGTCAAAGGGCAATGGGATGCTGATGACGAAGAGTATCAGCGAGCTTTGACGGCAAGTCCGTTTTTTGATGCTTCCCAGGATCGGTCACTTACTGCTGGACTTGCTCGAAAGGGAGAGATGGATATGCTTGCAAGTAGTCTTGACAGGATCGGGAAGCTATCTGGTGCGGGAATTCCGGGTTTGGGAGATGAGCTTGATCAGAATGGCCAGCAGGGTAAAAATGCATTTATGGCTGGCGAAGGTGGTGCAAGGGACATTGCAGCAAATGGAGAGTTGCGGGACCCAGTGTCACCCTATGAGGTCAAGGCCGGAGCTGTTATTCCTGTCAGTCTGATTACCGGCATCAACTCCGACCTGCCTGGTGAGATTATCGGCCAGGTCCGGGAAAATGTCTATGATACGGTGACAGGTAATCATCTCCTGATTCCGCAAGGATCTCGACTCATGGCAAGGTATGACAGCATGGTTGCATACGGGCAGAAACGGGCACTGGTCTGCTGGAACCGCCTCATTATGCCTGACGGTTCTTCGCTTGACCTCGGGTGTGCACCGGGAGTGGGGCTCGATGGGTATGCCGGGTTTGCCGACAAGGTCGATAACCACTTTGACCGTTTGCTTGGCGGTGTACTTCTTTCCTCGGTTCTCTCTGTGGGCGCAACCACGTCGCAGGGGGAGTGGGATGATGACGAGATTACAGCAAGCCAGCTCTTCGCCGCCAATATCGGCCAGGAGATCAACAGGGCCGGTCAGCAGATCACGCGGAAAAATCTAGGTCTTCAGCCAACAATCAAGGTTCGCCCTGGTTATTCGGTCAACGTGCTTGTCAACCGTGACCTTACCTTGCGACCATACGTAAAAAAATAGTGTTCAAGAGGCACGCGTCTCATAAATTACAATTCCTTAACCTTCCGTTTACAGTCTCTTTACATACGGGTATTCTCCATGGTGGCAAAAACTGGTAGACTGTTCAGGTGATTTTTTTCCGCGCATTCATCTGAATCAAACCTGCTGCCAGTCATGAAAAAATCTTTCATAGTAGCCTTGACATGTATGACCGCGTTTGCGGGCAATATAGGAGAATATGAGCGCAATCTGATTGCTGCTCCTGTTGTAACGAATAGCTCTTCAGTGGTCATAACAGGTGTCGTTGTTGATGCAACTGACGGCCTGCCTCTTCCTGGAAGCACCATTGCTCTCAAAGGGACAAAGCATGGTGCAATTTCTGGCCAGAATGGACGTTTTCGGATTGAGCATGTGACAGTTGCCAATCCTGTTCTTGTTGTGAACTACCTGGGGTACATGCCTGTAGAGGTTCCTGTTGTTATGCAACACGGGAAGGTTNTTCCTGTGGATATACGCCTTGAGCCCGGGACAGTAGTCAGCGATGAAATTACGGTTGTGGGTACTATGCTCAAAGGGCAGGCTAAAGCGCTCAACCAGCAGAAAACCAATCTCAATATCACCAATATCGTGGCGGCTGACCAGGTAGGCAAGTTTCCTGATTCAAACGTCGGTGATGCACTGAAGCGAATTCCTGGCGTCAGCGTATTCAGTGACCAGGGTGAAGCTCGTTTCGGCCATATCCGTGGCACAGAGCCTCGTTTCAACTCGGTAACGGTAAACGGGGAGCGTATCCCGTCAGCTGAAGCTGAAAACAGGACCATTCAGCTGGACCTGATTCCTGCTGACATGGTACAGACCATCGAGGTTACCAAAGCCCTTACGCCGGATATGGATGCTGATGCCATTGGTGGTTCGATTAACCTGGTTACCAAGGTGCCAACCGAGGAGCGTGTGTCGGTCAACGCAGGTGGTGGTTGGAACATGCTCGATGAAACTGGCGGAGCCCGTTACCAGTTTGGTGGAACGTATGGTAACCGTTTTTCCGATGACAAGCTTGGGGTGCTTTTCAGCCTTTCGTATGACGATAACGATTTTGGTTCGGATAATATCGAGGCCGAATGGGATGTTGACGAAGATGGCATTACCGGCCTGAAAACCCTTGAGGTCAGGAAATACGATGTACGGCGTGTACGCAGGAGTTTCTCTACAGGGCTTGACTACAGGTTGAATGAAAACCATGTTGTGAAGTTCAATGGTATCTATAACTGGCGGGAAGACTGGGAAAACAGGTATGGATTGACGTATGACGATCTGGATGAGGCTTATGCGACTATTGAGCGCAAACTGAAAGGGGGTGTGGACGATGATGCACGTCTTGAAGACCAGCAGATGATGTCTTTTGCCCTGAGTGGTGAGCACGATTTCGGTAAACTTGATCTTGACTGGCAGGCCAGTTACTCAAAGGCTTATGAGCACAGGCCACAGGAACGATACATCACTTTCGTTGCTGAAGACCAGGCATTCAGTTCCGATATTTCAGATACGGGCTACCCTACCGTGACACTTGACGATGCAAGTATCGCTGCAGGTATTTCAAGTACCGGCTGGGAACTTGATGAGCTGACCGAAGAGCGTCAGTATACAGAAGATGTAGACCGCAACTTTGCCCTGAATCTGAAGTATGACCTGTCAGCTGATGTCAAGCTCCAGTTCGGTGGTAAAGTCAGGGACAAAAACAAGAAACGGGATAACAATTTTTACGAGTATACCCCGCTTGATAAAAATGCCTTCCTGGCAGATGCTTATGCAAACCTTTCAAACGAGACAAAGGACGACTTCCTTCCTGGTGATCAGTACGAGTCTGGTGTCTTTGTTTCTAACGAGTTTCTCGGTGATCTCGATCTGAATTCCGATGCGTTTGAAAAAGAGGAGGTCCTTGAGGAATTGGCAGGGAACTTCAATGCTGAAGAGCAGGTCAAGGCTGCTTATGTCATGGGGACCTGGGAGCTTACTGACCAGGCAACACTTCTGGGTGGTGGACGCTACGAACATACCCGTAACGAATACGATGCCTATCAGTACGATGCCGTTAATGATACCCTGACCAGGGTTTCCGGAAGCCCTTCGGAATACAGCAACCTGTTGCCTTATGTACATTTGCGCTACAAACTCGATGATCTTACCAATATCAAGCTTGCCTATACACACTCCCTTGCAAGGCCAAACTACTTCGATCTGGCTCCCTATGTCGAGATCGACGAAGATGAAAAGAGTATCGGTAATCCGGATCTGGAACCTACCTTGTCGAAAAATATCGACGTGATGTTCGAACATTACCTGAGTGATATCGGTGTTTTTTCTGCGGGGGTGTTCTATAAGTCTATCTCTGATTTCATCGTAACGCAGAAAACCAATGATGGGACTTATGATGTGTTTCAGCCCATCAATGCTGGTGATGGAACCATGACTGGCTTTGAAACAGCGGCGCAATTCCAGTTGCCTTTTATACCAGGGCTCGGGCTCTATCTCAACTATACGTACACGGATTCTGAGATCGAAAACTGGCAGGTTGAAGGTCGTGACAGCGATGGCTTGCAGCTTCCCGGGAGTCCGAAGCATACGGCAAACGGATCGATCAGTTACGAGAAAGGACCGTTCAATATCCGTCTCTCGGCTAACTATCATAGTGACTTTATTGACCCGGATGGAGGCTCTATAGGAGAAAGCGCATGGGAAGACCGGTATTATGATGATGCATTTTCACTTGATCTTAACGGCGGATATCGTTTGAGCGATGTGGTGCAGGTGTATTACGAGGTAAGTAATCTTACCAATGAGCCAATGCGTTTTTACCAGGGCTCGGAGGAGTATGTGGCCCAGGAGGAGTGGTATGACAGGCGCTTCCTTGTTGGCATCAAGGCTGATTGGTAACCACACCACGTTAAGCTAGTTGCATGGGGCCGAAACAGCTGGTTTCGGTCCTTTTATTATGTTGAAAAACAGAAGATTATGAAAAATATCATACGTAGGTGTTCACTGTTGTTGCTGTCGTGTAGTTGCGTGGCGTGCAGTGGTGACGACAAGATAGCACCGGCAGTTATCACTCAGCCTGTAGCACACGATAGTGACGATCCAGCTGTCTGGTTCAATCGTGCTCATCCGGCTCAAAGTATTGTGCTTGGAACTGATAAGGATGAAGATGGCGCAATCTATGCTTTCGATATGAATGGCAAGATCATTGAGGAAAAAACCATACAGGGGGTCGCTCGCCCTAACAATGTTGATGTCGGGTATGGTTTATTGTTTAACGGGCAGCCTGTTGATATTGCCGTAGTGACCGAACGGTTGACTTCGAAAATCAGGATTTTTCGTCTTCCTGACATGGTGGCTATTGATAACGGTGGTATCAAGGTGTTTGACGGGGAACAACTGGCTGCCCCTATGGGGGTAAGCATGTACAAGAGGCCTTCCGATGGGACGTTATTTGTTATTGTCAGTCGTAAGCAAGGGCCTTCAGATGGCAGGTATCTATGGCAATATCGACTCGATACGACTTCTCAGGGAACTATAGTTGCTTCAAAGGTTCGTGAGTTTGGATTGTGGAGTGGCAAGAAAGAAATCGAGGCTGTTGCCGTTGATAATGAACTTGGTTACGTTTATTATTCTGATGAAGGTGTAGGGGTGAGGAAATATCATGCCGATCCTGATGCTCCTGATGCGGATAAGGAATTGGCGTTTTTCGCTAGAGAGGGGTTTGGAAAAGATCATGAAGGTATTGCCATTTCGGACAAAGGAGAGCATGGCGGATGGATTATTGTGTCAGATCAGGAAAATGGTGAATTGCATCTTTACCCCAGAAAGGGTAAAAGTCCAGAATTTCCACATCTACATGACTTGATGAAAGTCGTTAAAATCAGTGCTTTGGACACAGACGGCATTGAAGTTGTTTCGGACCTGATGCTTCCGGATTTTCCGGAAGGATTACTGGTGGCAATGTCAGACGATAAGACCTTTCACTATTATTCGTTAAAAGATATTGTCGCAGAGACTGAATAAAGGAAAACCGAATATTTTGAGATGAACGCTACCC
>JGI11705J14877_10000747_pt1 | contig 19711 bp, 15 predicted proteins | sample Etolaghawater15m_FD_14877 | JGI IMG/M metagenome (IMG submission 14877)
TTCTCTACTTCTGCAACTTGAGCTTTCCGAATCTCAAGATCAATATCAGCAATATCCGACGAAGTTCCAATGGATGCGTTCACCTTGGTTCTGAGACCAAATCCTATTCCGACAATATTCTGGTGCTGTCGGTTCGGATTTACAGGAATCACAATTCTTCCTTCAGCGACACGCTCACGAATCCACTCAGCATCAAGTCCTTCCTGTTCTGCAACCTTAGTCATTTGCGGGGTAACAATTGCCTTGCGAGCCATTTCAATCTGTGTTTCCATTCACATTTCTCCTACGTATGTTATTTCCGCTTGGGCATAAAAAAAGTCCGTACTATGCACATGGCATAATACGGACTTGGTACGGACGACGTTATCCTTTTTTTCCTGGCAGGTCTTCTGACTCTGCGGATCATCCTCCGGCCACGCCTTCCCGTCAAATATTTCGACAGTGACTTCTATGTGACCATTGTCCCCGCATACAGCGCTGGCCCAACGTTACGGATTCACACCGTATTCCCTTTTCACCGTCCTCAGACGGCACCTGAAAAAATATGTATTTGTACAATTCTTATACTCAAAATCGTATTTTTTGTAAAGCTCCAGTCCCTGTCCTTGTAATAGACGGCTATTGTAATTAATGTGTTTTTACTTATTGATACAATCCACGTTCACCACAGCGATGCAAAGTACTTATGTTTCCGATAGATTTTTTAAAAACCGTGCCCACAACACCAGGCGTTTATCGAATGCTCGATAAACAATCACGTGTACTGTATGTTGGCAAGGCGAAAAATCTCAAAAACAGGCTGACTTCATACACTCGCTTCACAGGGGCAGATCATAACAAAACAACCGTAATGCTCTCCAAAGTTATCAGAGTTGATACCCTTCTTACGGCTACTGAAAAGGAGGCGTTAATCCTTGAAGCATCACTTATTAAAAAGCATAAGCCCAAGTATAACATACTCCTTCGAGATGACAAAAATTACCCCCTCATAAAAGTTACGGTTCAGGACACCTGGCCCAGAGTCCACATGACTCGCAGACGCAAAAAGGATGGTGCAAAATACTTTGGGCCCTATTCTTCAAGTTCTTCCATGTGGGCCACCCTGCGGTTACTTGCAGATATGTTCCCTTTACGAAAATGCAAGGGCAACACCGTCAAACTGAGAAAACGCCCCTGTCTCAATCTGCAGATTGGGAGATGTCTCGGTCCCTGTGTCAATATCGCTGACAAAGAAGAGTATCAGGACCAGGTTAAAAAAGTACTTATGGTCCTAGAGGGCAAAAATACGAGTCTCATCGATGAACTTCGTCAGGAAATGATGAAAGCATCGGACACCCTTCACTTTGAACTTGCAGCAGAACTTCGTGACAAGATCAGTGCTCTCTCAAGAACTCTTGAAAAACAAATTATTGCATCATCGGGCTTTAAAAATCAGGATGTATTTGGATACTGTCGTCAGGGTACTTCCATCGCCATTGCAATTCTCTTTATTCGTGAAGGCCTTGTAACCGGAAGTCGTAATTTCTTCTTCAATGATCCTATGGAAAGTGACGCCATCATCCTCTCTCAGGCTCTAAATCAGTTCTACGATGGAAAAGCTTTACCTGCAAAAGAGATTCTCCTTCCTTTCCAAATCGAGGACTCTGTACTCCTGGCTGAAAGATTTTCAGAACTCATTGGTGCAACCGTTGGCCTCACCATTCCTCAACGCGGTGATCTGGTACGACTTGTCACAATGGCCAATACCAATGCTGCCCATGTTTTTGATGAAAAAGAAAAGAAAGAACGATCCTGGCAGGGCCTTTCAGCTTCAATGGAAAAACTTTTACGTCTTGACCATATCCCAAACCATATAGAATGCCTCGATATCTCAAACACCAGCGGCAAACAGGCCGTGGGGTCATTGGTTTGTTACAAAAATGGTGAGGCGGCTAAGGATCATTTCAGACATTATGCTATTAAAACTGTCCATGGCCCTGATGATTACGCAATGATGGAAGAAGTTCTGCAACGCCGTTTCAAACGTGGCATTGCTGAAAACAATCTCCCCGATCTCTTTATAGTTGATGGCGGACGTGGACAACTTGGAATTGCTCTGCGTGTGGCCGATGAACTCGGGATACGGGACGAACTTGACTGGATAGGCATTGCCAAAGAAAAAAACACAGAGGGAGAAAAGTTATACAAACCCGGACGGAAGAATCCGATACTCCTCAAAAGTCATAATCCCGTTCTCCTGTACATTATGCGCATTCGTGATGAATCACATCGTTTTGGAGTAACATTTCACAGAAAATTACGCGCCAAGGTATCCATTGCATCCGTTCTTGACACTATCCCGGGCATTGGCCCTGGCAGGAAAAGGAAACTTCTCAAACAATTGGGCAGCGTAAAACGAATTCGAGAGGCCTCCCTTGATGAACTTTCACAAGTTAAGGGCATAGGGAAGGAGACAGCATTTGTAATACATCAACATTTCCACCCACAAAACAAGTAGATCGTATCATGATAACAGAAGAAGAATTACTCTTACGGATGAAACCCGGTTGTATATGTAAAGGAATCAAACTTCATATAATATTAAAAGCAATCGAGGATGGCGCCACAAGCTTTGAAGAAATTGCAAAAATAACAGGTATTGGTGGAGGCTCCTGCAAGTCGAAACGATGCGGAGAGAAAGTTGCTCTGTTACTCAAAGAAAGCCTTCATCATCCTGACAAAAAAACTTCCCCCCCATAAAACAACTAGCACAATGTGGCAGCAGGTCATATAGTATAGCTATCACAACGGCTTTAAGGCAATATCTTTCACTACCTGAATACGTTGTCTTCAGAAAAGTTTAGCTACAGGAGAACACCTATGAAACTTTCCATATGCAAACACACTTCGTTATATCTTATAGTATTTGCCTTTCTTATTTCTCTTATCCCTGCCACCATTGTTGCTGCAGGAAACGACAGTAACGTCGTTGCTGAGAGTTCTGATGTGCAACTTATTGAGGGAAAAATCAAACAGTTCAACCCTGAACAACAGTCCATCCTCCTGCAACTGAATAATGGCGAAAAAAGCACCATTCTTCTTGACTGGAACACTGTTCTGGTTGGCTACACGTCACCAAAAGAAATTGAAAAAGGGGATAAGGTAAAGATCTGGCATTCCACTAGTGGCGATACCCAAACAGCCGTAAAAATTGAGAAGAAACTAACTGTTGGTTGTTAAACACATGCGACGGATTGCAGCAGCCTAGGCGTAATGTTCACCAAATTCTGTTATTTTTCATATAGTCACATGGTGAACATTGCCCTCTGCTCTTGTCAAGACCTTGCCTTCCCTGACACCAGTCCATTGCCACAAAATCACAAACTGCACTTTGCTAAAGATACATGCTAGTATCACTCTCCTTCCACGTTAAATTCTGCTGGATTTTTCCTTGTTTGTCCCTGATAAATGTTCCAGTCTCCCCTCTATCTTGAGTCAGCTATAAAAAGGACTCGTATTTCGTCTTTTTTCGATTATGTTTTCGCCTTTAGATAAATGAAAATCTATTTCTCCAATCAAGATCAGGATGAAACTTGAAAATTTCTCTCTCGAAAATAAAAAGCATTCAGAGAAAGTGACAAACATGGCCGTATCCAAGTCCAAGCAAAATAACCGATAGATAAATTATGACTTTTTCAGAAGAACCCCTTTTAATATTTGATGGCGCCTGTGGAACAACACTTCAGACAATGGAGATTGACGCAAAGGCCTGGGATGGCCTTGAGGGCTGCAATGAATACCTCAATATTTCCGATCCAGATACCATAGTCGAACTCCACAGAAAATTTCTTCAGGCAGGAGCCATGGTCATTGAAACAAACACCTTTGGCTCTTCCTCGGTAGTTTTATCAGAATATGGGCTTGAAAACCGTGTCCAGGAAATCAACCGTGCTGCCGTGGCTAATGCCAAAAGGGCCATAGCGGAATTTTCCACCCCGGAACAGCCCCGGTATATTGTCGGCTCCGTCGGCCCCACGACCAAACTCCCCATTCTTGGTCATATATCTCCAGAAGCTCTAACAACGACAGTCACTGAACAGGTCGTCACCCTGCTTGATTGCGGAGTTGATGCCCTGATCGTTGAAACATGCCAGGATCTCCTTCAGATAAAAACTTCACTTATTGCCTGTTTTGATCTCCTTGAAAAGACTGGAGTCGACCTTCCAGTCCTGGCATCTGTAACCTTTGAACAACAGGGCACCATGCTGGTTGGTACTGACATTGGTGCAGTGTGCGCTACCATAGCCCCCTTCCCTGTCTTTTCCCTCGGGCTCAACTGTGCGACGGGCCCAACGGATATGGAACCTCATATCGATTATCTGTGTAAAAACTGGAAAGAGCGCATCTCCTGCATTCCAAATCAGGGCATGCCTGAAGTTGTTAACGGAAAAACCCACTATCCTTTAACACCTGAAGAATTCGGAAAACATATGTATGATTTTGTAACCAAAAAAGGTGTCTCTATTGTTGGAGGCTGTTGCGGGACTTCTCCTGACCATATCAAAGGCTTAGTCAAAGCCTTACAGGGTGCTGTTCCTGCTGATCGCAGTGAGGTGTTGAGATGAAAAGACAGGTGAACAACACTACACTCAATCAGATCGCAAGCCTTTATCAGGCGGTTGACATTCAACAGCAACCAAGACCTCTCATTATAGGCGAACGCTCCAACCCTACTGGATCCAGAAAATTCCGGGAACTTCTCATAGCAGATGATTACGAAGGCTGCCTTCAGGTTGGAATTGATCAGGAACGTCTCGGTGCCCATGTTGTAGACCTCAGTGCTGCCTGGGCAGGACGAGATGAAGAAAAAGATCTGGTAACACTTGTTCAGATGTACGGTAAGACGCTGAAAGCACCACTCATGATCGATTCCACATCTCCTGCCGTTATAGAAAAGGGACTTGCATCCTACCCTGGCAGGGCGATTGTAAACTCCATCAACCTTGAAGATGGCGGCAAAAATCTTGATACCATCTGCAACTCAGTCAAAAAATATGGCGCCTGTGTGACAGCCCTCACCATAGATGAAAATGGGATGGCAATGGATTGTGACACTAAATTCAAAATTGCAGAACGTATCTATTCACTTGTTACTGAAAAACACGGTATCAGTGCGGATTCTCTTTTTTTTGATCCACTTACTTTTACCGTAGGATCCGGTGATGAAAAATTAAGAAATGCTGCAGTGCAGGTTCTTGAGGCAATCAAACGCATAAAAGCAGAACTTCCAGGGTGTCATACTATTCTTGGACTTTCAAATATCTCATTTGGCCTTCCAGTTCCCGCAAGGAAAGTCTTAAATGCGGTATTCCTTCATGAAGCAGTTGCAGCAGGCCTCGATGCTGTCATCATTGACCCCACAAACTGCATCAGTCTGGATTCAATCGATAAAGAGGCCGTTGTTCTTGCTCTTGATCTTCTCTATGATCGCACAGACACTAACGATCAACCACTCATGGCCTATATCAAATATTTTGAAGACCATGATATTGCTGATAACACAGAAGAGAAGAAAGACGCCACCCCTGAGGAGATGATAAGAGAACGTATCATGCTCGGTAACCAACAGGACCTGCCTGATATCCTCCGTATGCTCCTTGATCGCTACTCCGCACTGGAAATCGTCAATCTGCATCTGGTTGCCGCCATGCGTGAAGTTGGTGTTCTTTTTGGATCAGGTGAAATGCTTCTCCCCTTTGTTCTGCAGTCTGCTGAAGTGATGCGAAAATCCGTTGATATCCTTGAACCTTTTATGGATAAAAATGATAGATCCGATGCAGCTTGTGTGCTGCTTGCCACCGTCCAGGGAGACGTCCATGATATTGGTAAAAATCTGGTCAATATCATTCTCTCTAATAACGGCTACCGGGTTATTGATATAGGGATCAAGGTTAGTGCTGAAACCATCATTGATACTGTCAAAAACAACCCTTCGATTGATATTATCTGCCTCAGCGGCCTCCTTGTTAAATCCGCCATGATCATGCAGGAGAGCATGACCAAGTATAAGGCAGCAGGACTCAAAAAGCCTATACTTCTAGGTGGAGCAGCCCTGACACGCAAATTCGTTGCCCTGGATTGCGCTCCTCTCTATGATGCACCCGTCATTTATTGTCGTGATGCCTTTTCAGGTTTAAAAGCCATTCAAGATTACGAGAAAGGTGTTTTAGAATCAAGCAGTTGGGAAGAGACACGACCCAATACGTCTGACACCAAGGGAAAGAAAAAGTCCCCTATTGAAACACTTGATACTATTCCAACCCCACCTTTCACTGGTATAAACACCGTTGCCGCCGATCCGGCTGACTTCCTGCCCCTTATAAATAAACAAATTCTTTTTCGCGGTCGCTGGGGCTATAGACGCGGAAAACTCGACGAAACGGGTTATCAAAAACTACTCGACACTACAGTTTTTCCGGAATTCGAAGCAATCCACCATAAAATTATTTCTGAAAAGCTCTTCGAACCGAAGATCCGCTATGGCTGGTTTCCATGCAACCGCCTTGGAGAAAGCCTCATAGTAAGCCATAAGGACAAAGAAATTTCTTTCTCATTACCACGGCAAAGACGAGAACCAAACCAAAGTCTCGTCGACTTTTTCAGAACAGAAGAGCAGGGAAATGATCTGGTCGGCTTTTTTGTTGTAACACTTGGCGAAAAACTCAATGCAATCTGTCAGGAACTCTATTCCCAAAACAAATATCATGAATATCTACTCCTCCACGGATACGGCGTAGAAGCCACTGAAGCTCTAGCTCAGCACACTCATAACCTCATGCGTCAGGAACTTGCAATTGAGGCAACAGGGCAACGCTACAGCTTTGGTTACTCTGCATGTCCGGATCTTGATCTGCAGCAACCGCTTTTCGAACTTTTACAGGCAAACGATATCGGCGTGACACTCAGCTCTTCAATGGAAATGGTTCCGGAACTCAGTGTCTCTGCCATGGTTGTCCATCATCCGCAGGCACATTATTTTGCAGTTTAAATGAGAAGGATAATTTCTAGATATTTTTAACCGTATTTTACATCTTCTACAGGTAAACACTGAAACGGTTTGTTAATCACAGGGAGTGTATGACCAAAAGATCTCGCAGACACATTCCGCTATGGCAGGATTTTTATAGTTTAGTAACAAGCGGTACTGGATCGCTGTTTGCGAGAGCATATTTGTCTATTTTTGCCTCACTTTTTATTATCTTAACAGTATACTGTCTTGCACACAGAACTGATTTTTTTTATTTCTTTGGAGCAATGGTAATACTCGCTCTAATCTGTCTGCCGTGCGCATTTATTGTCACATTCTTCATAAACAAGACAGGTGATTCTCTGATTGATATTCTTTATGGATATAAAAGGCAGGAAGACCACAGTCAGAAATTACTGAATAGTGAGATCATGAAACTCATTTCGCTAAGAGAGAAAGGGGAATATGAGAAAATGTTGGAAGAACTATCCATTATTGAGAAGCGATATGGTATTTCTCCACGATTAATCTATGAACGTGCCCATTGCTTCATAGGACAGGGAGAACTTCGTAAGGCACGTTCATGTATCAAATGTTTTCTATCCAATTCTTTTTCAATCGACGAAGATCCTTACTTAAATTATTGCGAACAACTGCTATACAATGACCAATCACCCTTGGCCCTGAAGAATATCACTCAGAAAAATGAAAATCAGAAGTTTTGAAACAAACGTTTTTATAATTCCCCTCTCTGTTTCCTCATCAGTTTTTTACCCACCGTAGCCTCACAAATAGATGTTCATCAAATTGGCTTCACCAACTGCTTCTTGTTTCGGTCTTTTTATAAAGAAATGGGTTTAAAGATTTTTCACTAGCTGATTTGTTCAATTTTATAGTGCCACTTCTCTCTTTCCTGTTAATATGTTTTATGCCAGAAGCACATAACATTAGGAATACTAATACCACAGCTCCAGGGGTGCATTTCTATGTCAGTAACAATACGCCAACTTGAAATATTCAATGCAGTTGTTGAAACAGGTCAAGTCACCAGAGCTGCTCAGAGCCTTTTTATTACTCAATCGGCTGTGAGCCTTGCCTTGAATGAAATGGAAAATCAGCTTGGTGGGTCACTGTTTGATCGTTCTGGAAGAAGCCTGGAACTAAACGACAGAGGCCGGTACTTTCTTCCCCTCAGCCGAGAGATACTCGACAAATTAGAAGACCTCGACAGCTTGATGAATGAGAAGGATGGTCAGTTTGCAGGTTCTCTGAATCTGGTAGCCAGTTCTACTATAGGTAACTACGTCTTGCCCTATCTGATAACAGCTTTTAAAAGTATGCATCCCGATGTTCATTTCAATATGCTGGTTTTTAATACAAAAACAGCAGAAAAACTGATTATTGACCGTGCAGTTGACCTGGGCTTTGTAGAAGGTGAGGTGAATAACGAACAGGTTGCCGTAACCCCCTGGTTTCAAGACGAACTTGTTCTTATCACTCGCTGTACCACAAACACAGAATCAGAAGAAGTATGTGATGTCACAACCGACATAAAAAAATACAAATGGGTAATGCGTGAAGCGGGATCAGGAACGGCACAGATATTCAAAAGCAAACTTGGTAAGTATGTAACAGACCTCAACGTGGTGATGGAGTTAGGTCATACTGAGGCTATTAAAAAGGCCGTTGAAGCTGGTGCAGGGGTTGGCTGTCTTTCAAGTCTGACCGTATGCAGGGCAATCAATCGTGGCTGGCTCCAGAAAATCCATCTCGATGGAGTGGATATGCTGCGACAACTCTATGTTATTCAGCACAAGAATAAAGCAAAGACTCGATTAATTGATGAATTTCTTGATTTTTGCTTTCTCCTCAGTAGATGCAGTGAAGGACGAACCTGCCTCTCATCACCAGAAAGTTTTCAGGATCTTGTTCTGCAGTTCAGCGAGAAGGAGTAGACCTGTTAGTTGTATCAAACTAAACAGTCAGCCGAACAAAAGTAAAATTATCCACTTTAAGCGGTCTATTTCAACAAATTATTCTCACAAGACAACGTATAATAAAAAGCATAATAAGCATTCCGCCTATACAAATAATGAAGCAGACATGGTAACAGAATAGGTGTTTTAAGTATCCAGTAGTCATGTACTCTGCTATCTCGCCTTGCAGCCTGTTTTTTTGAAGACGAAAAAAATAATTATTCAATTTAGGAGAACCTCGGAATGCCATACAGAAATATTAATTTAATTCTTAGAGAACGTAAGGCACGTGTAATGATCACAGGTTCTGCAAGCGGGACAGTTAATATGTCCAGACTACCCGATGATGGTGAAATAGTTGGTGTTGAAACTGATTTTTCAGAATATTTAACAATAGAAGTTCATTCCAGTACGGATTTGGGGAACACCTGCCATGGTGCGGCAACCCACCATGTCTACAAAGGTCCCCCAGGTCAAATGGAATTAATTGTCGACATTGGAGAATTAGTAGAATTCTCGCATTCAAAGATATACGCAATCCACCGCGGCTAAGCGACCTTTCTGTTTTTTTCTACCAGACATCAGAGATAGCCGCCATTCCTTGAAGAAATGAATAGGAAAAGGCTCAAAAAAAAAGGGTTTCAACCGAATTGGTTGAAACCCTTAATATATCTGGCGGAGCGGACGGGGCTCGAACCCGCGACCCCCGGCGTGACAGGCCGGTATTCTAACCAACTGAACTACCGCTCCAGATTAGACATAGTCTACAATATTGAGTGGTGGGCGGTACAGGGATCGAACCTGTGACCCTCGGCTTGTAAGGCCGATGCTCTCCCAGCTGAGCTAACCGCCCCCTCAATCATCGTGCACATCTATTTACCAATAAGGCCCAAAGGCGTCAAGCAAAAAAGATCAATGAGGACTATTATGTGAAGACAGTGTGAAGTCACTATATACAGAGGAATGCGGTACATCCTTAAACAGGGTTTCACCATCTTTTAATACAAGCGATTTTTCCAACACTTGGTCAACATTGTCCAGACAATGAACCTCTAAACTTTTGCGAATGGTTGCTGGAACATCTGCAAGATTGCGTTCATTTTCTTTTGGGATCAAGACGGTTTTCACATTCCCCCGTTTGGCGGCCAGTAACTTTTCAGTAAGCCCACCGATTGGAAGAACTCTGCCACGCAGGGTTATCTCACCAGTCATCGCCACTTCATGGTCGACGGGAATCTTTAAGATGGCAGAAACCAATGCTGTTGCCATGGTTACACCAGCCGATGGTCCATCCTTTGGCACAGCACCCTCTGGTACATGAATATGGATATCAAGTTTCTGATAGAAATCAGGTGCAAGCCCTAATCGCATTGCTCGTGAACGCACATAGCTCAGTGCTGCCTGAGCAGATTCCTGCATAACTTCCCCCAGCTTACCGGTTACCATCATTTTCCCGGTACCAGGCATAAGGGTTGCCTCAATCTGCAGTAATTCTCCACCAACCGAAGTCCAGGCAAGCCCTGTTACCAGGCCAACCTCATTTCGCTCTTCAGCAAGACCAAAGCGAAACTTGGGCGTGCCAAGATATTTATTTATGCCATTTACCGAAACCTTGTACTTCTTAGATTTCGTTTTTGACTTAAGGCGCTCTCTGGCAATTTTCCTAAACACAGAGGCGATGGTACGTTCGAAATTCCTGACCCCTGCCTCTCGGGTATAACGCCTGATAATTTCAAGAATTCCCCCGCTGGTCAAAGTGATATCATCGGGTTTAAACCCATTTAATTTCAACTGTTTTGGGATCAGGTAACCTTCTGCTATTTTTTGTTTTTCTTCTTCTGTGTATCCATTTAAGCGGATAATTTCCATCCTGTCCTGAAGGGGTAAAGGAATCCCTTCAAGGTTATTGGCAGTGGTAATAAAAAAGATCTCAGATAAATCATAATCAAGATCAAGATAGTGATCATTGAAAGCATTGTTCTGTTCTGGATCAAGGACTTCAAGAAGAGCAGAAGAAGGATCACCACGAAAATCAGTACTCATTTTATCAACTTCATCAAGACAGAAAACGGGATTTGCAACACCAACTTTCTGCATCATTTGAATAATTTTTCCTGGCATTGCACCAACATAAGTCCTTCGGTGACCTCTAATCTCTGCTTCATCACGGACACCTCCCAGTGAAATACGGGTAAATTTCCGTCCCATAGCGCGGGCAATGGATTTGGTGATGGAAGTCTTTCCGACACCTGGGGGACCGACAAGACAAATTATAGGCCCCTGAAGTTTTTTAACCTGGGCTTGAACGGCAAGATACTCAAGGATTCTTTCCTTTGGCTTCTCAAGTCCATAATGATCTTCATCGAGGATTTTTTCGGCCTTATTAATATCGAGTCTAGCGCGTGTTTTTTTGCTCCATGGAAGGGTCAGTATACAATCAATATAGTTTCTTACGACGGTAGTTTCAGCCGACATTGGTGGCATATTACGAAGTTTCTTTAACTCTTTTACCGCCTTATCCCGGACGATTTTGGGAAGATTTTTCTTTTCCAGTGACTGCTCCAGCTCACCTATTTCATCTACACCATCTTCATTCTGACCGATTTCGTTCTGGATAACCTTTACCTTTTCACCAAGAAAATAGTTACGCTGGGTTTTCCCCATACGCTTTTTTACCCTGGCGTTTATATCCTTTTCAAGTTCGGCAAGTTCAATTTCACGATTAATACACTCAAGAACCTTTTCTATTCTTTTCGGGACGGAATCAATCTCAAGAATAGCCTGCTTCTCATTTGACTTCAGTGGTAAATGAGCGCTGACAACATCAACCAGCTTACTGTTTATTTCGATTTTCTGGACCGACTTCAATACCTCTCGTGGTATTTTACGGTTAATTTCAGCAAAATTCTCGAAGACTGTGCGGAGTCTGCGGCCAAAGACCTCGGCTTCCTGACCATCTGCATCAGTATCTTCACGCATACGCACCTCGGCCTGCATGAATTCTTCATGAGGAAGAAAAGAGACAATTTCTGCCCTTCTTTTTCCTTCAATTAAAGCCTTAATGGTCCCATCGGGCAGACGAAGCAGCTGCATAACAACTGCCAGGGTACCAACCCTGTATATTTCACCCTCTTCAGGATCGTCAACCTTTGAATCTTCCTGAGCAACAAGGAGAATTTCGGTTCTTTTTTCCATAGCGTCTTCGAGTGCATGGATAGATTTACTTCTCCCAACAACCAAAGGAGCTACCATGTGCGGGAAGATAACAATGTCACGAAGCGACATAAGGGGATATAGACTGGTTTCCATTATGGATATTTCTCACATTCTGTTAAAAATCGCCGACACGAGTCGGCTTCTGCAATCGACACATATTATAAAGTAAACACTTAACCTGCACTTTCAAGGCGTTTATCCTCGGAAGGGTTTGCATACAGGATAACCGGATAGTCACCATCATTGATAACCTGTTCACTGATAACGCACTCCTGAACATTTTCTTTTGATGGCAAATCATACATAACATCAAGCATTGCCGCTTCCATCACAGAACGTAATCCACGAGCACCAGACTTGCGTTTCAGTGCCTTTTGAGCGATGGCAGAGAGCGCTCCCTCTGTGAACCGAAGACGGATGTTCTCAAGCTCAAAGAGGCGTTGGTACTGTTTGGTAAGAGCATTTCGAGGCTCCTTCAGGATACGAATAAGATCTTCTTCCTCAAGTTCCCGCATGGTGGCAATTACGGGCAAACGACCTACCAACTCTGGAATAAGACCAAACTTTAACAGATCCTCAGGTTGCACCAACTCAAGAATCTCTCCAATCTTCTGATCCTTATCATTGGCAACTTTGGCACCAAAGCCTATGGACTTCCTGCCACCTCTTCTTTTGACAACGGCATCAAGACCGACAAAAGCTCCACCACAGATAAAAAGTATATTGGTGGTGTCAATCTTCACAAGTTCCTGCTGTGGGTGTTTACGACCGCCCTTGGGAGGAATAGACGCGACGGTACCTTCAATGATTTTCAGCAGAGCCTGCTGAACGCCCTCACCGGAAACATCACGGGTAAGAGAGGCACTATCTGATTTCCTGGCAATCTTATCAATCTCATCGATATAGATAATACCACGTTCGGCACGTTCAATATCATGATCAGCAGACTGAAGAAGATTAACAAGAATGTTTTCAACATCATCACCAACGTAACCAGCTTCAGTAAGAGTCGTTGCATCGGCAATGCAAAAAGGAACATTCAGTACTCTGGCAAGAGTCTGGGCAACAAGTGTTTTCCCGCTGCCAGTAGGGCCAATAAGAATAATATTAGATTTCTGTAGTTCTACCGCATCATCTGAAACAGGAGCATCTATACGCTTGTAATGGTTATGTACCGCAACAGAGAGAACTTTCTTTGCAAAATCCTGCCCAATCACATAGTCATCAAGATGTTTCTTCATTTCCATGGGCTTCAGCTGTTTTACCAGATCATTCTGATTGTCAGATATTTCTGCAGCCTCTTCATCACGAACGATTTCATTACAGAGTTCAATACACTCGTCACAAATAAAAACATCAGGACCGGCGATAAGTTTTGCCACTTCACCCTGATCTTTTCCACAGAAGGAACAGTTACATTGATGTTCTTTATTCTCGATATCGTCCATATTACTCGTCCTCGGGTTTGTCCTTTCGTTTACTGAGTACTTCGTCAATTATACCATATTTTTGGGCTTCCAGCGGGCTCATGAAATTATCACGATCTGTGTCCTTTTGGAGTTTTTTGACTGTATGCCCGGTATGATGTGCTAAGATTTTATTCAGGTCGTCACGCATCCGGAGAATTTCCTGAGCGTGAATATCAATTTCACTTGCCTGCCCCTGATACCCGCCCATTGGCTGGTGAATCATAATCCTTGAATTTGGGAGGGCATAACGTTTCCCAGCGGTACCTGCAGCAAGGAGCAACGCCCCCATAGAGGCGGCCTGTCCCATACAGAGGGTTGCAATATCACATTTAACGTATTGCATGGTATCATAGATAGCCAGTCCTGCAGTAACAGATCCGCCAGGTGAATTGATATAAAAAGTGATATCTTTATCGGGGTCCTCGGCTTCAAGGAAGAGCAGCTGGGCAACAATGGAGCTGGTAACGTCATCTCCGACAGAAGTTCCAAGGAAAACAATCCGCTCTCTCAGTAACCTTGAATAAATATCAAAGGAACGCTCACCACGAGGACTCTGCTCAACAACCATAGGTACAAGATTCATATTACTCTCCTTCAAAAAAAAGAGACTGCAAATGCCTCAGAGGCAGATGCAGTCGCATAAGTTAAAACGTGTCACAAACAGTTTTTTCTCCTGAGTTATCAGTCGGCACTTTCTGTTTTGACCTCTTCCACAGCTACTTCCTTAGCTGCAGGTGCCGCATCAACAAAATTTGCATTCTCACGTAAAAAAGTAAGAATCTTCTCATTGAGAATTTCATTCATGAAAGGGAGCAAATCGTCCCGACTCTGAAAAAACTCCTTAACCTGAGCAACAGCCATATTGTATTGATCGCCGATACGTTGAAAAGCCCTGTTCAAGTCCTCATCTTTTACTTTGATGTCTTCAGTTTCTGCGATCTTCTTCAGGATAAAATCCCCGCGCACACGCTTCTCAGCCGTTTCTTTGCTTTGTGCAGCAAGTTCCTCACGATTAATCCCCGCAGACTCAAGATTCATACCCTGTTGTTCAAGAGTCTTTTCGGTATTTTTTATCATTTCTTCAACTTCAAAACGAACGAGTCGCTCAGGAACCTCAAAGACATGGCCTTCGAGTAACTTCAGCATTACGCGATCAGTAGTATCACCCTCTGCACGCTTGTCTTTTTCAGCCTGGAGTTTAGCACGGATATCACTCTGCAGTTCAGCAAGACTTGTGAACTTTTCATCTACATCCTTGGCAAAATTATCATCCAACTCAGGGAGCACACGCTCTTTGACATCTTTAACCTTGACCCGAAACTCGACCTTTTTCCCAGCCAGCACAGGATTTACATATTCAGCAGGAAATTCAACTTCGTGACTGGCTTCTTCGCCCTTTTTCATGCCGAGAAGTTTCTCTTCAAATTCGGGACTTAACCTTCCTGCTCCGACATCAACTGAATAATTTTCGTTTTTGACCTCTTTCATTGCCTTACCGTTGTTGAATCCTTCGAAATCAACAACGATAACATCACCATTCTCGATGGCACGGTCTTCAACGCTCTTAAGTGGCGCCATATCACGGCGAAGCTCTTCGAGTTCAATCTCAACTGCAGCATCACTTACCACATTGGAGACTTTTTCTACCTCTATTCCCTTATATTCGCCAAGCTCAAAGTCCGGCCTGATATCTATACTTGCAACAAATGTGAATGTTCCATCCTCATTAAAAACAGGATCGGTAATTTCGGGATGTACAACAGGATCAATTTTCTCTTTTTCAATAGCATCAAAATAACTATCCTGAACAAGCTTCTCTCCAACTTCTGCCTGTACCTGCCCCTGATAGTGTTTAACTATAACAGTACGGGGAACCTTGCCGCGACGAAACCCTTTCATTTTCGTTTCGCGCTGCAATTTACCATAGGCTTTTTCAAGTTTTTTCTGCACCCCGTCTTTTGGGAGAGTAATGGTGATTTTCTTTGTAAGCGCACTGACATCTTCTACAACTACATCCATTCTGTCCGTCCTTTATAAGATTTTAGCCTGACTATGATTTTACAGTCAGAACACTTTTTGTATTTTTAGTATGTTTTGAATCACAAGATTCGGTTCAACATGAAATGGTGCGAGAGGGGGGACTCGAACCCCCATGCCAAAGGCGCTGGTTCCTAAGACCAGTGCGTCTACCAATTCCGCCACCCTCGCATTTCAATACTGAATGGTCTGATAAAATTCATCAAAGAAGAATTTGACAATCCGTTAGTAATTAATTCACATCCAGCATACAGTCAAGACCGATACGCACTATAAAACAAAAAATCAGCTTTTCTTAGTGTTTTTTTTAGTAAATGGTTCAGTAAGGCCTTATCTGAAGCTTGCCAAACAAACTATCAGAGACTATTATCTTTGTGCGTTGGGAAAAACTTTTTGTTTTTTCCCTTGCAACCCTTTATCTGACAGCCGGCTTCAAATGTGGCACCATAGATACTGGCTACTGAAGTTGACCTTTTCAATTACCCTTAACTTGAGGAAAGAATGAATTATAAACAGTGTATTGCAGCCTGTACCATGTTGATGATTTCCCTTTCCACCTCTCCGGTGTTTGCTACTACTGAAACCGGGCGAACCTCAAAGGTTCTGCTAGAGGTCGAAAACACATGGAAACTCCCGAGTAAACCACTTGACATTGTGTACTCACTCGATGGTCGGAAAGTTTTTATACTCACCAACCAGAACCAGGTTTTAGTCTATGCCGTCGCAGGTGAACTTCTTGGAATAATCAATGTTAAAAAAGGTGTTTCTGCCATCGACATAGCACCACGTGGCGAAAAGCTTTACCTTGTCAACGAAAAAGACAATAGCTTTACCGATCTTTCAGTTGATTTCGTGGTAAAAGTTAATACCACTGGCTCCCCCTACCTTGGAAAAGAAAACGCACCGGTAACCATTGCTCTTTTTACTGATTTCGAGTGCCCATATTGCGGCCAGATAGCGCCGCTACTTGAGCAGGTGCTCGAGCATAACCCGGATACAGTAAAAATAGTACTGAAGAACATGCCTCTCAGGATGCATAAATTTGCCAAACCAGCAGCTTACGCCGCTCTGGCTGCAGGAGAACAGGGAAAATTCTGGGAGTTTCATGATGAACTTTTTGATAACGCCCCAAAGCTTGACCCGGCAACTATCCTCCAGATAGCCAAAAAACTCGAACTGGATATAGACAAATTCAAGAAAGATATGGCATCTGAGGAAATTGAACAGAGGGTTAACGAGGATCTCATGGACGCTCAGGAACTTGGCGTCACTGGAACACCCACGATTTTTGTCAATGGTGTAAAGTTTAAGCGTAAGGAAGAACCAGCCGCAATACAACAACTCCAGAAACTTATCGATGAGGAACTTGCCCAGAAGGCCGACTGAAAGATGGCAGACAAAAACACCAGCAGGGATCTCACCTTTCCGGATAACAGTCTGGCTGTCATCCTGTATGGAGAATTAAACAAAAATCTCCAGTTAGTTGAACAAAACATCGGTGTCAAAATTCATGTCCGAGGAAATGGTGTTCATATCACCGGCCTCGGACATGAGGTTGACCTTACAGCCGACCTCCTCGAACAGTTCTACGATCTTCTCAAAAAGGATTTCAAAATATATTCTTCCGACTTTGCCTTTGGCCTGCGTGTTCTCGAAGCAAGCCCAAAGGCAAAACTTGCTAAAATCTTTTTAGACAAGGTATACATTACTGCTCAGAACCGTATTATTTCGCCCAAAACCCAGAACCAGAAAAATTACATAGACGCCATCCGCCACAACGACGTTGTTTTCGGGATTGGCCCTGCTGGAACAGGCAAGACCTATCTTGCTGTTGCAATGGCAGTCTCAGCACTGACCACGGGACAGGTTCGATCAATCATCCTGACACGCCCGGCAGTTGAAGCAGGGGAAAAACTCGGTTTTCTTCCTGGTGACCTTGCCCAGAAGGTAAACCCTTATCTACGTCCTCTCTATGACGCCCTAAGCGATATGCTTGGCCCTGACAAAAGTGCCGATTACATTGAGCAGGGAATTATTGAGATAGCACCACTTGCATTTATGCGTGGCAGAACCTTGAACGACGCTTTTATTATTCTCGATGAAGCGCAAAACACCACCCGGGAACAGATGAAGATGTTTCTCACTCGGATAGGTTTTGACTCAGCAGCCGTTATCACCGGCGATGTCACTCAGGTTGACCTACCACGCTCTGAGCAATCCGGATTGATCCATGCCAAAGGTATTCTTAAAAACATTGAAGGGATTCAGTTCTGCAATTTCTCAAAACAGGATGTGGTACGGCACCCTCTTGTTCAGAAAATTATTGGTGCCTATGAAACCCATTCAAAAAACAAATAAACAGTAAATCATGGGCGCCCATTTTACTTTCAATTATGACACCTCACTTTTTCGGATAAACGAAAAACTCCTGCAACGACGCGCATCATGGCTTATGCGCCAAAATCGTGTTTCCGATTATGATGTTTCTGTTCTGTTTGTCGATGATGAAGAAATAAGCTGGCTGAACAGCAATTATCGTGACAAACAGGGGCCAACCAATGTTCTTTCCTTTCCCTTCTCCTCCGGAAATGATCAAATCGATATCCCCTATGTCGCCTCCGTAAAAGAACTTGGCGACATTATTATCTCAGTCGAAACTGCCCAGAGGGAAGCAGTTGAGCTTGATGTCTCCCTTCATGACCGCCTTACATGGCTTCTCACACATGGTCTCCTCCACCTTCTCGGATACGACCATGAGCGTTCTGAAGACGAGGCCTTTGCCATGTGGGAACTTGAAAAAAAACTTATTTCCCAATTACATAATTCCAGGAGTAGTCAAATGACCAATTTAGCAATCAATGTCGACCATGTCGCAACCGTTCGTAATGCTCGCGGCATAACAGAGCCAGATCCTGTTGCAGCTGCCGCCATATGTGAACTTGCAGGTGCAGCCGGAATCGTGGTTCATCTGCGTGAAGACAGACGCCACATTAATGATCGTGATGTTCGCCTGCTTCGGGAGACCATAAAAACCCGAATGAATCTGGAAATGGGCGCAAATAAAGAAATTATAGAGATAGCCCTTTCCCTCAAACCTGACATGGTAACTCTGGTTCCTGAAAAACGTCAGGAGCTCACGACCGAAGGCGGTTTGGATGTTGTCGGTCAAAAAAAGAAATTGGCAAAAACAATAAAACGTATGGATAATTCCGGCATTCCGGTTTCACTTTTTATAGATCCTGATGTCAAGCAGGTAAAAGCAGCCCATACAATCGGGGCCACCTACGTGGAAATTCATACAGGACGCTATTGCGATGCCACCACCGAAACCGATCGGGAAAAAGAATACCAGCTTATCGCAACTGCAGCTGAAGAAGCCTACCAGATGGGACTAAGAGTGAATGCGGGACACGGGCTCGATTATCAGACCACGGCTCGAATAGCTGCACTTGACACCATCGAGGAACTCTCCATAGGCCATGCTATTATTGCACGTGCTGTTTTTGTGGGGCTTGACCAAGCGGTAAGGGAAATGAAACAAATCGTTCACGATGCGTCAATGATTTATTAGTAAACCTTTTGATAATTGACAAACAAATCGGCTCTATGTTACAAACAACCACGTGCCCGAATGGCGGAACTGGTAGACGCAAGGGACTTAAAATCCCTCGGCTCTTGCAGCTGTGCGAGTTCGATTCTCGCTTCGGGCACCATTGATATCAAAGGCTTTCAAGGTTACTGGACTTTGAAAGCCTTTTTCATTTCCCAGCCCCGCCCCTTACCTACCCCTTAAAATAAAATCTCAAAAAATACCCGATTACGTGTACAAAGCTCAGCCGTTTTCGTTCGTCATGGTTTTTTTGTTATTCTTTTGTTTTATCAGCCTATTGTATTCGTATTATGTAAAGTTGGCTGAGTCTCATACGCAATCAGAAAAAAAATAAGTTATTCCATCTTGATACAATTTTTTCATAGTAATTCATATATCTATTAACAAACAATAGCTG
>JGI11705J14877_10000752_pt1 | contig 19624 bp, 18 predicted proteins | sample Etolaghawater15m_FD_14877 | JGI IMG/M metagenome (IMG submission 14877)
CCTTTTGATTGAAAAAGCAGGGTGTACGCAGGATTCAAAATGATAGCCTCTTGGGAGTCCATTATGTTGGTGAGAGTTGTTGCAAGTTCCGGCTCATCATGAGCTATATCTTCCCAAGGATAGAGTTTGAACCAGTATTCATATTTGTTTTCATCTGCGTCATAAATGCCATCTTCATCAAAGTGAGTATTTTCAAGGTACTCAAAACTTGTGTTGAATCCTGCGTCTGTCGCCATTTGTTGGAGCAGTTTTGTAGTGGCTTCTTCTTCATCATTGCCGGCAATAGATGAAAATAGTATTTTCCAATTATCATATCTTTCATCAAAAGTCTCAAGTTCGTCAAAAAGGCATATAAGTCTTTTGAAGTTGTTTGAAATAGCCTCATAGACATTGTTAAATTGAGACTCTTCATCCATGTTGTTATGTTTAAGCAGTGCCCATTGAAGCAGGGCGGTTTCAAAAAGCCCCGTTGGAGTGTCGGCATTGAACTCTATGAGTTTTATTTGCTCCCCATCGATTCCTCCAGCCAAATCAAAACGTCCATAAATATGCCAATGCACATCATTCTCCCAAGATTTTTTAATCGCCTCAACAAGATTGAATGGAATACCTAAGTCAAAAAACAAGTCATTTTCTATCACATATTCAGCAGCTTCGACATACATATCGTATATCTCATTAGTAGCAGTATAATAAGCTTCTGCCTCTTCACTTGTAATCTGCACAAGCGCATCGCTCACATACTTGCTTCCATCTGCATCTGTATGCCATGTGAATCCAAGTTCTTCTAAAGTGCTATCCTCAAGAGGATTTAATTGTTGTAGTGAAACCATTATAAATCAACTTCCATAAGTTCTGCTAGAAGCTGTTTTAGAGGAACTTCCAAAGAAACTTTTCTTTGAAGATGTTTTTGAAGCACGTGATGCCGCAGAGCGGGAGTAAGCACTCTTGTTGGAGCTTGTCGCATTTTTGGAAAAGTTTTTGTTGTTCATTAAAGCATTTCCAATCATATTTCCAAGTAAAGAACCAGCAGCCACTGCAAGGATTGTTCCTGCTAAACCCATACCGGCATTTCCGCCATTGTCTTGAACAGTTTCAGAAGTCCCATTTTGCACTTTTTGATACTCTTGCTCAGCGAGGGCTTTCATCTCAGCTTCATTCATGAAACGCTCAACAGTGTTGCCATTTTCATCTTTTTCACGAATAATCGCACGCGAAGGGCCGTCAGTCGGCATCTCCTCTACGACTATATATTTTCCGTTTGCCTGTTGCTCGATGACTACAAATCTGTTTTGTGCTTCTTGCTGTTGTTGCTGAGTTGAACAACCGCTAAGCACAGTCATCATCATTACTCCAGCACTCCCTAATGCTGCGCCGCTTGCTAAACTTGAAATATGTTTCATTTCTTGAGATCCTTTTTCTGTAAAGTTATAATTTTTTTCATTTCGTAATCGTAAAAAGTAATTGCCGTTCTTCCATTGTAATATACATCGCCTCTATAAGTGAATCTAGATGTTTTATACGTCACATTCTTTTTCATAAATAAAGCAGATGCGACAGAATGACCGATAGGTTGTATGAAAGTGCTGAGTGAAAGAACAAATAAACTCCCAATAACAATAAGAGTGAGTTTAGTATTCTCAATATATGTAATCAAGAGTCCAAATATAAATGTAAAAAATAGGTATATATAGATATTTTGATTGTCAGCAAAAAATGGGTTATAGTATAAATCAATTTTATAATAATCAATATAATGTAACTTCATTCCTAGAAATAAGAAAAAATCTAAGAAAAAAGTAAAAAAAGCACCACTTAAAAATGCTTGTACAAACTTGCTCATCGTATTCTCCTTACTTTAGTATTATTTATTTTTAAAAGTCTTGATGGACTTTTTTCACTAAGCCCAAACTTACCCTGTATAATTATATCAGCTTTAAGTTCACAGAATTTAAAGTCAAATTTTTTCCCACTTTCATTTGCGGATGTTGAATAGTTCCATTGTGCATTGCGTAAAATTTGAGAATGGAGTGTACTTGGTGAAATCCTAAAAGCTTTTCCCTTGATAATGAATGTCGTTTTTTTCGATTTACGAACTAAAGATCTTTTTGATGGAGGAATTCTCTTTTTTGATGCATGTAATGCTTGTAAAGTAGAATAGACTTGTATAAATTGTTTAGAAGAATCCCGAGATTTAATCTCACTAAGTTTAGAGGCATTTTGAGAAAGAAAACCGACTGTGGTGTCGGTTTGTGTTAGTATAATACTTTTTATACTAGAAAATCTTGGAGTGCTTTTGGATTCGACCATGCATCATCTTTCATTTCATCAAGTGCAAGAATTAAGGCTCGTGCTGCACTTAAAGTGGTGAAGTAAGGTATATTTCTTTTTAAAACTTCTTGACGAATAACCACAGCATCTTTTTTAGAGGTGTTGTTGTCTGAGGTGTTTATAGCCATTGAAATTTCATCATTTTTCATACTGTCTTCAATATTTGGACGACCTTCTGAAATCTTAAGCACTATTTCACATGCTATATTGGCTTTTTCTAAGATAGCTTGAGTCCCTTTAGTTGCCACAAGTTTAAAACCATGTTTGACAAGACCGCTTGCAATCTCCGCTGCGTGAGCTTTATCTGTATCTACAAAAGAGAGAAAACAAGTCCCTCCCATTGGAATTTTATTTCCAGCTGATAATTGTGCTTTGGCAAAACTGATACCGAAGTTTGAAGAAATTCCCATCACTTCACCGGTTGATTTCATCTCAGGAGAAAGCACTAAATCTGCACCATAGAGTTTATGAAATGGGAAGACGGCTTCTTTAACTGAAACATGACCTTTTAACTTCGGTTTTAAAAGACCATTGCTTTGTTCAACAATATTGTAATGATCATAATACCCTAGGGCGCTTCTAAGAGAATGTCCAAGCATCACCCGGGTTGCAACTTTTGCAAGCGGCATACCGGTGGCCTTACTCACAAAAGGAACTGTACGTGAAGCTCTTGGATTCACTTCTATAAGATAAATCTCATTTTGATAGATTGCATACTGCACATTCATAAGACCAACTACACCGAGACCAAGGGCGATAGTTTTCGTTTGTTGTTCCACTTTCTCTATCATGGCATCAGTCAAATTTACAGGAGGAAGAGAACATGCTGAGTCGCCAGAGTGAATTCCAGCTTCTTCAATATGTTGCATGACTGAACCGATATACACATCCTTCCCATCACAAATAGCATCAACATCAAGCTCAATTGCCTGGTCTAAAAATTTGTCAATTAAAACAGGAGCTTCATTTGAAACTGAGATGGCAAGTGCCATATACTCGTTAAGTTCTGCTTCGCTATAAACGATTTTCATTCCACGTCCGCCAAGAACGAAAGATGGACGCACGAGAACTGGATATCCAAGTTTCTCAGCTATAGGAGCAGCTTCTTCTTTTTTTCTAGCCAAACCGTTTTCAGGTTGCTTGAGCCCATTTTTAATTACAAAGTTTGAGAATTGTTCTCTGTCTTCTGCTAAATCAATCACAGCAGATGGAGTTCCGGAGATCTTAGCACCGATTTTTGTAAGTGCATCTGCAAGTTTTAATGGAGTTTGCCCGCCAAAGTGAACAATGATTCCATCGGGTTGTTCATTTTCAATCACTTCACGTACATGTTCAAAGTCAATCGGTTCAAAATAAAGTACATCAGAAGTATCATAATCTGTTGAAACAGTTTCTGGGTTACAGTTGTACATAATACACTCAATATCCATCTCTTTTAATGCAAAAGCAGCGTGAACACAACAGTAGTCAAACTCGATACCTTGACCGATTCTATTTGGACCACCACCTAAAATAAGAACCTTTTGTTTGTCACTTATACGATTTTTTATATTTGGCAATTTTGTAATGTTAGTTGTTGAATAAAGATAAGGTGTTAAAGCTTTAAACTCGGCAGAACATGTATCCACCTCATTAAACTCTAAGGATACACCAAGGCTTTTTCTTTTTTCATACACGTCATTTTCACTTACTGTATGACTTGAGTTTTTAAGTATGAGTTGTGCTATTCTTTTATCTGAAAAACCATCCACTTTAAGGTTGCGCATAAGCTGTGCATCAAAAAGAACTTTATCAGTTATGCTATTTTCAGTTTCGATAATCTCTTGAAGTTGGTATAAAAACCATGGGTCAATCGCACAGGCATCAAACATCTCTTCTATGCTCATCCCACGGCGAAATCCTTCAGCAACGTAGAGCATTCTGTCTGCATTTGGACGACGGATTTCATGTTTTACAAATTCTTCATCTGCGTCTATCTCATCAAAACCGCAAAGTCCAGTTTCAAGTGAGCAAAGCGCTTTTTGCATAGACTCTTTAAACGTCCTACCAATCGCCATAACTTCACCAACTGATTTCATACTCGTACTGAGTGTGCTCACAGCTTCAGGGAATTTTTCAAAGGTGAAACGGGGAATCTTTGTAACTACATAATCAATCACAGGCTCAAAAGATGCCGGTGTTCCTGTAATGTCATTTGTGATTTCATCAAGTGTGTAACCAACAGCAAGAAGTGTTGCAACTTTTGCGATAGGGTAACCAGTCGCTTTTGATGCGAGTGCAGAAGAGCGAGATACACGAGGATTCATCTCAATGACTATCATTCTTCCTGTTTTTGGATCGATTGAAAATTGAACATTTGATCCACCCGTATCTACACCGATTTCTCTAAGGATCGCAAAACTAGCGTCACGCATTCTTTGGTATTCTTTATCCGTAAGTGTAAGAGCAGGGGCTACTGTGATTGAATCACCCGTATGAATACCCATAGGATCAAAATTTTCAATTGTACAAATAATAATACAGTTGTCATTCTTATCTCGAATAACTTCCATTTCATATTCTTTCCAGCCAAGCATTGATTCCATGATTTCGATTTCATTTACTGGTGAAGCGGAGATACCTTCTTGTGCTAGTTTTTTAAACTCTTCCATGTTGTATGCTACACCAGAACCACCACCAGCTAAGGTAAAAGAAGCTCTACTGATTACTGGAAATCCAATCTTTTTTGCTACCTCTATAGCTTCTTCAACGCTATAGGCATTATCACTTTTTGGTAAATCCATACCGATTTTAAGCATAGCTTCATTAAAAGCGGAACGGTCTTCACCTTTGTGGATTGCTTCTGGTGATGCGCCTAGAAATTGTATACCCTCAAGCATACCTTTTTCATACATTGAAGTGGCAACATTAAGTGCAGTNTGTCCACCCATTGTTGGCAATATTGCATCAACATTCTCTGCTTTAATAATTTTTGCAATGACATCTTCTTTGATTGGTTCAATGTACGTTCTATCGGCAAATTCAGGGTCAGTCATAATAGTTGCGGGATTAGAGTTGATAAGAACTACGCGGTATCCTAACTCTTTAAGAGTCTTCACCGCTTGCGTTCCAGAATAGTCAAATTCACAAGCTTGACCAATAACAATAGGGCCAGAACCTATAAGTAAGATAGTGTTAATGTCGGTGCGTTTTGGCATTTAAAACCCTCTAAATTATTTCATAAAAATTTAGGGATTATAGCCAAAGAGCACTTAATAGAAGATAATAATTTTAATATTCAAACGTATATATAAGAGAAGCTAATCCAGAGTACATATACTCATCATTTACAAGTGAACTTGAAGTAGCTTGACTTGGTAGTTTGTCAACTCTTAGATTAACAAGCGTAGACAAGTTTTTTGTTAAGGGGTATTTGATGTAGGTTTGCACCCCAAGTTGCATTCCGACTTTTGGTGAATAAGCTGTTTGAGTACTTCGAGCAGCTTCAACAGATGTGACTCCATAATAATAATCTAAAAAATCTTTGGATTGATATTCAGCTATAAGACTTGGATAAAATGAAAAGTCTGCAATTTTAAAATCATATCCTAGTTCTGTCTTTATAATCCATGAATTTGATTTATTTAGAAGATCATTAAGCAGCATCACCTCTAAATACGCATCATTTTTTTGTAAACTTAATGCTATACCACCTTCCCAAGAATCTTTTCTTTCGTTCATTCCAGCTATGTCTGAAGACTCATATCCAAAAGGTCTAGGTTGTGCAGTAAGAGAAAGCCCCCACGAAAAATCATCAGTTTTTTCACCTAAGAAATAAAGTCCAAGTCTAGTCCATCGTACATAGAAAACTCCATTATCAAAAAAAACAACAGGTGAGGGAAGGACAATAGTATCAACATTAGCATAAGGTTGGCTTTGTATATATGCACCAGCACCTATAGTGATTTCTTGCTTTTGTGCTAAGAGTGAAGTTGTGAAAAGTAAGATTAATGTCATTATATATTTCATTTTATATTCCTTATGAGGTGAAAGTAGCTTGGATCGTTTGAGTTATAGTAGGGCATAACCACTGCCGTTTGAAAACCTTGAGATTTAGTTGTTGAGATAACTTTTCCCACTTTTAAACCTTTGAAAAATATCTCATCTAATCCAGATGTGCTTACTTCATCTCCAGTATTTATAGTAAGCCAAGCAGGTATGTATTTTACAATAATATATTCACTATTGTTTCCTTGTGCAATTCCTGGTGCTTGCGCGGAACCAATACTGACAGCATAAGTACTTTTAATGTCTTTATTGAGAAGTACAAGTGGACGATTATTTTTAGGGATTACAATTCCTGCTACTAATTCTTGATACACCAAACCATATATTTTTGAACTGTTGTAATCCTCTATATCAATCCACAATCTATTGAAATCACCAAACTCTTGATAAGATAGTACACGAACGAGTTCTACTTGAGGATTTGTTTTCAAGTCTGATTTATTAGCTTCAAAAAGATCATTAATTTCAGATGCTAACTCTTGCATAATAAGGTGATGGTTTTCATAATTTTCTAGTTTTTCATTAAGCTCGCTGATTTGATCTGCTTGGTAAAAGTGTTTACTAAAACCTTTTTCTATCGTTTTAATAACTTTGTGATAGTTACTTTTTAAAAAGGAAGTAGATTCTATAAAAGGAGATTGAATAGTATTTGTATAGTAAAGTGCTCCCACTAAAAGTGAGATGAAAATAAATAAGAAGCTAAAGAGCTCTTTATTCATTATCGAAAAGTTCTTGGAGTAAGTCTATCTCTTCAAGCGCACGACCAGTTCCACGAGCAACAGCGAGTAAAGGCTCATCTGCAACAAAAACAGGTATACGTACGATGTTAGAAAGGTATTTATCAAGTTGACGGATAAGTGCTCCGCCACCTGTTAAAATAATACCGTGATTCACAATATCTCCTGCTAAATCCGGAGGCATTTTTTCCAGTACATCTCTTAGCGCTTCAGCAATTTCACGGAGAGGATCTTTCATCGCTTCTCTAGCATCTTCAGAAGTTAATTCGACTGAGCTTAAAAGTCCTTCCACTTGGTCTCTACCATTTACAATCATAGTTAACTCTTCATCTAAAACAACAGCTGTACCAATGTTGATTTTAATCTCTTCAGCTACACGTTCACCAATAAGAAGATTGTATTTTTTTCTAACATATGTTACGAGTGCTGCATCTATTTTATCACCCGCTGTACGGATAGATTTTGAAAGAACAAGACCTCCAAGAGAAACAACACCAATCTCTGTAGTACCACCACCGATATCAACCACTAAGTTTCCTTGAGGTTCACGAATGTCGATTCCCGCACCAATAGCTGCTGCCATAGGTTCTTCTATAAGAAAGACTTCACGAGCACCAGCACTTAAAGCTGATTCACGAACAGCTTTACGTTCAACCTGTGTTAAACCATAAGGTACACAAATAATAATTCTAGGACTAATTAACGAAGAACGACCATGTGCTTTTTCAATAAACTTTCTAATCATTTTTTCAGTCATATCAAAGTCTGCAATTACACCATCACGCATAGGGCGGATTGCTCTGATATTTCCTGGAGTTTTACCAACCATATCTTTTGCTTCTTGGCCAACTGCAAGAACACGTGACTGTCCATACTTTTCAGTTTTTACTGCAACAACAGATGGCTCATTAATGATTATTCCTCTACCTTTTGCAATAACAATTGTATTTGCAGTTCCTAAATCTATGGATAGGTCATTTGAGAAAAGTCCTACTATTTTATTAAATATCATATTTTTGCCTTCATTTTATTTATGCTGTTTTTTGTGTTTGTTTTTTGATGTAAACTGGAGTTTCACCTTTCTCAATAACATCTTTAGTAATTAATACTTCATATCCATTATATTCTGGAAGTTCATACATAATATCAATCATATTTTCTTCTAGGATTGCACGAAGACCACGTGCTCCGGTTTTTCTTTTGATCGCTTTGGTTGCAATTGCACGAAGAGCATCTTCTTCAAAGTTTAGCTCTACTTCATCTATAGAAAAAAGTTTTTTATACTGTTTGATTAAAGAGTTTTTTGGTTCAGTTAAGATACGCACCATATCCTCTTCGGTAATTTCGTTAAGTGAGGCAATAATCGGTAAACGACCAACAAGCTCAGGGATGAGACCATAAGAGACTAAATCATCAGGTTCTACCATATCGTATGTTGTTTTTTGCTCTTCTTTACTTTTCTTTTCATGGCCAAACCCGAGAACATTTTCGCCTTGTTTTTTCTTAAGGATTTCACCTAAACCATCAAATGCACCACCACAGATAAATAAAATACCAGTAGTGTCTATAGAAGTAAATTCTTGGTTTGGGTGTTTACGCCCACCTTTTGGTGGAATGTTTACTTGTGCACCTTCTATAATTTTTAAAAGTGCTTGTTGCACACCTTCACCAGAAACATCACGTGTGATAGAACGGTTTTCACTCATACGTGATATTTTATCGACTTCATCTATAAATACAATCCCTTGTTGCGCACGTTCCACATCTCCATCAGCAGCTTGAAGAAGTTTTGTTAAAATGTTTTCAACATCTTCACCAACATAACCTGCTTCTGTTAAAGAAGTAGCATCGGCTATAGCAATAGGTACATTTAAAACTCTTGCAATGGTTTGAGCCATAAGAGTTTTACCGCTCCCCGTCGGACCGATAAGAAGTACATTTGATTTTGCAATCTCTGTCTCATCATCTTGCATAGTAGTATTTTTAAAAATTCTTTTATAGTGGTTATATACAGCAACACTTACAAGTTTTCTAGCTCTTTCTTGACCTATAATATATTGAGATAAAAAGTTATTTAATTCTTTTGGAGTCATAAGTGTAGTGACTGCATCAATTAATTCTTTAGACTCATTTGTATGAATATCTTGTTCATCTCCAAACATTATTTTATAGGCTGAAGTTACACAATTTTTACAAATATATACACCGTTTCCAGCTATAAGAGGATTTATATCACTCTCTACAGCATCGCAAAAGCTACAATGTCTATTTATCATTTAAGCTCCTTTTTCATCATTAATTTTTTTTCTCTCAAAAGGAATTCCTCTTTTTGTATTTAATACAAAAGTACATAAGTCTTTAACATGTGTATTTGAACTCTCACTTATAATCTGACTTGCAGTGTCTTTGAGTGCTTTTCCTGATTCAAATAAATCTCTATAGGCAGATTTAAGCGCATTGATATCATCACGTTCTAAATGACGTCTGAGTCCTGTTAGATTAAGACCTCTTAAACCTGCACGATTACCCTCTGCCATACAAAATGGTGGGATATCTTGTGAAAGCGCTGAAGCACCGCCAATCATTGCATATTTACCAATGTGAACAAATTGNTGAATNGGCGTCATNCCNCCAACTACAGCAAANTCNTCNACTATNACATGNCCNGCTAAGGTTGCNGCATTNGCNAATATACAGTTATTGCCGATAATTACATCATGTCCAAGGTGAACATAGCCCATAAAAAGATTNTTATTTCCAACTACAGTTTTACTTCCGCCACCCTCAGTTCCAGGATTAAAAAGTGTAAATTCTCTGATTGTGTTGTTATCACCGATAATGAGTTCAACTTCTTCACCGTTAAATTTTAAATCTTGAGGGATAGAACCAATTGCTGCGTGAGAGAATATTTTGTTATTCTTTCCTATAGTTGTTTTTCCATAAATACAAGTATTATGTGCAATTGTAGTACCTTCACCGATTGTTGCTTGAGAAGAAACAAAACAAAATGCAGCAATTTCTACATTATCTCCAATAATAGCACCATCTTCAATGATAGCCTGAGGTGAAATTTTTGAACTCATAATGTAGCCTTTACTTATCTACGATCATAGCTTTTAATTCAGCTTCTGATACCATTTTATCATCAACAAAAGCTTCACCTTTAAGCATCCAGATAGAACCTTTTTGTTTTATAACGCTGATGCGATATTCAAGTTTATCACCTGGCTTCACTGGTGCACGAAATTTTGCTTTATCGATACTCATGAAGTAAACAACTTTTTGAGCAGCTTCTTCTTTTGTCATATCCATACTTTGAAATGCTAAAATACCACCAGCTTGTGCCATGCCTTCAAGAATCATAACTCCTGGATAAATTGGATGTCCAGGGAAATGTCCTTGAAATACATTTTCACTAATACTTACATTTTTGTAACCAATCAATGTTTCGTTTTTTACAACATCTGTAATTCTATCAACGAGTAAAAAAGGGTAACGGTGAGGGATTATCTCTTGAATTTCAACAACATCCATAATCATAAGTAAGGCCTTGTAAATAATTTTTTGTATTCTACCCTAATTAATATTATAAAATTATTATCTTTTCTTTGACATCCTCATAGGTTTTGGCGTCTAAGGAGACAGTGAGTTTTGAATCTAGAATCGTATCTACTACGATTATTGGGGTTAAATCATAGTGAGATGCTAGTAAGGATGATCTAATTTGAAGCTCTTCATCGAAAGTTGGAGCCTGAAATATGAGTTCATTCATAGTCTGGTATTTTTTATTTGAGAGGGAATTAAAATGTTCTAATGTAATAAATTTTACTTCTTCACGGTTAAAATAATGGAGATTATTATCTTCAAATTCTATACGTCCTTGCGCTCTTTTTCTTGGTAATGTGGAGTAAGAAAGTGCATATGCAGGAATGACCTCTTTTTTCCCTTTTATGAGTTTAAAATTAAATTGACGGTAATTTAAAAATTTTTGTTTTATGATTTTATATGCCACTTCTTGTTCATCAAGTTGCATTCTATATTTATACATTTCAAGACGTTCTTCGATTGAAGCAGGGAGGGTGCGATGAGAGATACTTGAGAACATCTCATCCATTANACGNTCTTGCTGCTCTCTTTGCATAGTCAAACCAAAGATACACCCGCAATAATCTTGTCGGTAGAGTTGTTCTTCTTTTGTCACACGGCTTTGATCCTGAGTACCGCCATCAGCTCTATAATCCACTGCGATGAACTCAACACCGTTTTTTTCATAAAAAGCATCGCCAACACGTTTGAGTTGCTCTTGGGATTTTAAGGGACTTACAAGTAAGGTTGTAGTGATTTTATCTTCACCGAGTTCAAGCGCTTTTTCGGCACTCACTGAGAATCTTTTGTCAAAACAAACCTCACATCGTGCACCTTTTTCAGGTTCCTTTTCTAAGCCTCTTACAGCTTGAAGCCAGTTTTCATAATCGTATGGGCCTTCAAGTACTTCTATTCCTAATTTTTTACAAGAACGTTGCACATCAAGAAGTCTAAGTTGATATTCTGAATATGGGTGAATATTTGGATCATAGAAGAATCCAGTGAGTTTTTCATCTGGATAATCACGTTGTAATTTTTCTAAAAAAAAGTGTGAATCCACACTGCAACAAATGTGGACTAGCATAATCTACTCTTCTTGGTGAATTTGTTCTTCACCATGAATTGGCTTCATTGCAGGGAAGAGTAGCACATCACGGATGCTATGTTCGTTTGTGAGAAGCATTACAAGTCTGTCTATGCCTATCCCTTGACCGGCTGTTGGTGCCATGCCGTAGCTTAGTGCATCTATGAAGTCTTCATCCATCTCATGTGCTTCATCATCTCCCGCATCTTTTGCATCCACTTGACCTTTAAATCTTTCATATTGATCCACTGGATCGTTAAGCTCTGAGAATGCATTTGCTATCTCTCGACCGGCAATGAAAAGCTCAAATCTTTCCGTGATAGCTGGGTTTGCATCACTTCTTCTTGCAAGCGGTGAAATCTCTACAGGGTATTCTGTGATGAATGTAGGATCTATGAGTTTTTCTTCAACAAATGCATCAAAAAGTTCACCTTGAAGTTGTCCTAAATTCATACCCGGCTTCACCGTGATGTTTTTTGATTTAAGGTAGGCGATTATAGAGTCTATATCGTTACAGGACTTAGCAGGCACTCCACCGATAGTTGTTAGTGATTCTATTAAAGGGATCTCTTGGAAGTTTGCAAAATCCACTTCCATATTAGCATAAGGAAGTATAGTCGGCAAGTTTAAATGCTCAAAAAGGTAGCTAAAATACTCTTTTGTTATTTTGATGAGATCTTTATACGTTTTATATGCCCAGTAAAACTCTATAGAGGTAAATTCAGGATTATGTGTCGCATCCATACCTTCATTTCTAAAGTTTCGGTTGATTTCAAACACTGCTTCAAATCCACCGACAATCAAGCGTTTAAGATAAAGCTCGGGAGCAATTCTCAAATATCTATCAATCCCAAGAGCATTATGATGTGTTACAAATGGTTTAGCATTCGCTCCACCGGCGATAGGGTGCATCATAGGAGTTTCGACTTCTAAGAAACCTTTATCTTCAAAAAAACGTCTGGTTAGAGATATGACACGAGAGCGCGTCTGGAAAGTTTTTCTCACATCGGCATTCATAATAAGGTCAAGATATCTTTTTCTATAACGAATCTCTTTATCTGTGACTCCATGAAATTTTTCAGGAAGCGGTGCGATGGCTTTGGTTAAAAGTCTGAATTCTGAACAATGAAGTGAAAGTTCACCTTTACCTGTTACAAATGGAAAACCTGAAACTTCAACAATATCTCCAACTTCGACAAGTTTTTTAAAAATGTTGTTGTAAAAACCTTCTGGAAGGTGATCTCTTGTCACATAGACTTGTAACATTCCACTTTCATCTTCTATCTTGATAAAGCTTGCTTTACCCATGATCCTAAAGAGTTTAATACGACCGCTAAGTGTGTAATGACGGTGTTCATCTCTTTTTTCTTCTTTATGCTCAATATCTGAATTTACATTCATATATTTTTGTATAGTTGTATTTCTTTTAGAGTCGTTTGCGTAAGGGTTGATTCCCTCTGCTCGTAGTAACTCTGCTTTTTCTATTCTTTGTTGAACGAATTTGTTTTCAAAAGCCAATGCGTATTCCTTAATGTATATTTGATTTTTTTATTTATTTTTTTGACAATTTTTACAGATTCCATAAATCTGCATTGAGTGATCTGATATTTTGAAACCAAGTTCTTTTGCTATAGCATCTTGACGGTTTTCTATCTCTTCATCTACAAATTCAGTAATTTGTCCGCAACTTGTACATATCATGTGGTCATGATGCTCTTTTGCACCTAATTCATATTTTTTACCTTGTGCGCCAAACGATAATGAAGTCACCATATCAGAGTCTTCTAAAAGCGCTAAGGTTCTATACACGGTTGCTATTCCTATTTTAAGGTCAGGAAAATTGTTTTGGAGTAAGTGGTGAAGAGATTCTGGTGTTAAGTGCTCATCAGATTTATAAAGTGTTTGAAGTATGACTTCTCTTTGTATAGTAAACTTAAGTGCATTATCTTTGAGTAAGTTTTTAAAGTCAGTTAATAGCTGTTCGTACTCGATGGTTTTATCGTTAAAGTCTGTGTTTATACTTGGCATTATGAATCACTTTGTTTTGGTATATCTTGGGTTATTTTAGGCATAGAATTTTTAATCTCTTTGAGAATTTTATTTGACATATCTGCTGATGAATTACTAACAACTTCTTTGGTCGTTTTTTCTATGTTCTCGCGTATCTCAACTGGGTCTAGTTTCATGATATAAGCACCAGTATGCGTTAGAATTGGAAATAGATAACTCGTACTCAGGGAACTCTCATCAATTAAAGACTTAACAGCTTTGATATTATAAGCTGCATGGGCAATAACAGCTGCAATCAAAAAGAATTTACTTGCACCAAATACAAAACCTAAAATTTGATCAAAACCATCAAGACCACTTAGTAGTGAAAGTTTTTTAAAAATTTGGCCTATTCCAATCATGAGAAGCCAGAAGATAATAAGAATTGCTAGAAAACCAGTGAAGTTAATAGCTGAATCATTGTCAAAATTAAATATTAAATCACTTAAAAGAGTACCAACCTTATTGGCAAGTCTTGAAGCAATAAAAATACCACCTACAATTCCAATAAGTCCAAAAAATTCTTTAAAAAATCCGTTGATTATACCTTTGAGTCCAAGAAAAAGGATAATAATAGACACGATGATATCAAAATAATTAATTTCCATCAGCTAGCTCCATACGCATAGTGTTTTTACCTTCATTTTTTGCTCTGTACAAGGCTTTGTCGGCACGTGAAAGTAATGAGTCTGGAGTGTCTCCATTTATAATGACAGTGGAACCCATGCTAACTGTAACATGAATACTGTTGCCCTTATAAAAGAGTTTGTTTTTTTCTAGAAGTTCAAAAATTCTAGTAAGAATTTTTTTACAATGTTCTAAATCTATACGGTTAAGAATAAGTACAAATTCTTCACCACCATATCTGAAAATTTTATCTCCATCACGAAGTGTTTTTTTCAAAATATTTGCAATAAAAATTAGGATTTTATCTCCAGCTATATGTCCGTAAGTATCGTTTATGATTTTAAAATCATCAATATCAAGCATAATAAGGTAAAGTTCATAAGGAATATCTTTTTTTGCACATAAGTTGCTAAGGTAAGTTCCAAGAGCACGCCTATTAAATACTTTTGTTAGTGAATCAATATTGGATTCTTTTTCTAATTTTTCTACTTGAGAAGTAAGTTTGGAGATAATCTCGTTTGCTTTTTTGACTTCATCTATCATATGTATTTGGATTTCATTAAACTTTCTGGTCATATCGGGAATGTTTATAATGTTTTCATCTGTGCAGTTATTGAGTGTCTCTTCATGCATCTGTGATAATTTTTCAAATCTTTCATTTGTATGTTGGTATGATGAAATACCTTTATTAGCGATTTCTTTGTAAGCATTGTTAAAAGCGGATTTGGCATGTTCTATAGAATCTATTTGTTGGTCATCTAAGTGGGATACTACATCAATTGCATCTCTTAAATAGGCTATTACATGTTCTTTGTCTGCATAATCTTGACAATCAATATTCTCAAGTAAATTTTCATACATTTGTGTTACTAGAGATTTTAAATCATCTTTTTCCATGTCACATGTCCTATAAAATATTACGTCATTATACATTAGTAAGCATAAAAAAAACTTGTAAGTGTTTTTACTGTAGTAAAATGTTATTAAAATGTAACTGTTTATGTTTAAAATACTTCTACTATAAGTGCTAATTTAAGTACTTTTGGGTAAAATGCAAAAAATTTACAATAATAAGGTCTTACTATGAGTATTTGGAGTCCATCAAGTTGGAGAGAAAAACCAATATTGCAACAACCAACTTATCCAAACCAAGAAGAATTAAACAAAGTTCTTACAGAATTAAAAAACTATCCACCGCTTGTTTTTGCAGGTGAAGCATGTTCGTTGAAAACGCAACTTGCAAACGTTGCCAACGGTGAAGCATTTTTACTTCAAGGCGGGGACTGTGCTGAAAGTTTCAGTGAATTTCATGCAGACAATATCAGAGACAGTTTCAAAGCAATGATGCAGATGGCAGTGGTTATGACTTATGCCGGTGGTTTACCAGTTGTTAAAGTTGGACGTATGGCAGGACAATTTGCGAAGCCTCGTTCCTCAGACACTGAAACATTCAATGGTGTTGAATTACCTTCATACCGTGGAGATATCATCAATGGTTCAGAGTTCACAGCAGAGGCTCGTATACCAGATCCACAACGTATGATTAAAGCATACAATCAAGCTTCAGCAACTTTAAATTTACTTCGTGCATTTGCATCAGGTGGTTTAGCTGATTTACATAAAGTGCATAGTTGGACATTAGATTTTGCTCACCAAAGCACTGTAAGTAAAAAATATGAGTCTTTAGCTGAAGAGATTGGTAAATCATTACAGTTTATGGAAGCGTGTGGTGTTACTTCCAAGACATATAGAACTTTGCGTGAAACAGACTTTTATACATCACATGAAGCACTGCTATTGCCATATGAAGAAGCATTCACAAGAAAAGATTCAATCACAGGTGATTGGTATGACACTTCTGCACATATGTTGTGGATTGGTGATCGTACACGTCAGCTTGACGGTGCACATGTTGAATATCTTCGTGGTGTAAAAAATCCTATTGGTGTGAAAGCCGGACCTACAATGGATCCTGAAGATTTAGTAAAACTAGCACAAACTTTAAATCCAACTAATGAAGCAGGACGTTTAAATGTAATCGTTAGAATGGGTGCTGGAAAAGTAGGTGGTGGTCTTCCTGATCTTATTAAAGCTGTTGAGCGAGAAGGTCTAAAAGTTGTATGGTCGTGTGATCCAATGCATGGAAACACTATTAAGTCTTCAAACAATTTTAAAACACGTCCGGTAGATGCTATTTTAACTGAGATGAAAGAATTTTTCCAAATTCATAAAGCGGAAGGCACGCATGCAGGTGGTGTTCACTTAGAGATGACTGGAAAAAATGTAACAGAGTGTATTGGTGGAAGTTTCACTGTGACTGAGGAGGATTTATCTTCTCGTTACCACACGCATTGTGATCCAAGACTTAATGCTGATCAATCTTTAGAGTTGGCATTTTTAATTGCTGATTCTCTCAAAGAAGCAAGAAACTAATTTTAGATATATACTAGTTCTTTAGTATATATCAAGCCTTCTACTCATGTCGTAATGCATCAATAGGATTCATCTTTGCTGCTTTTCTTGCGGGAAAATAACCAAAACCAATTCCAACCACTGCTGAAAATAAAAAAGCGATAAAGATGATTCCCTGATTAAAAATGAATGGGATATCAAAGACTTGAGTCATTACAACGGTGATTGAAATACCTAATACAATACCAATAATTCCCCCTAACATAGAGAGTGCAATGGACTCCACTAAAAACTGCAAAAGCACTTCACGCTCTAAAGCACCAATAGCTAAACGAATACCAATTTCTCTAGTACGTTCTGTTACCGAAACCAGCATGATATTCATAATACCAATACCACCGACTAAAAGAGAGATAGCTGCCACAGCACCTAAAAGCAGTGTTAGCATCTCTGTGGTGGAAGAGAGGGTGTCGATAATATCTTTCATATCGCGGATATAAAAGTCATCCTTATCTCCAAGCTTGATATGGCGTCTTTGACGAAAGAGAAGTTTGATCTCCTCTTGAACCTCCGTTGTCGATATTTCATCAGAAACTGATACCATGATTCTGGCAATATCACGATTACCACTTAAACGTCTTTGAAACATTTTTAAAGGACAGACAATGAGATCATCTTGATTCATACCAAATGCCGCTGCACCTTTAGCATGTAATAAACCAATAACTTTACATGAAAACTTCTCTAAACGGATATTTTTACCAATAGGGTCTTGTGCGCCAAAAAGTTCTTTATGTACTGTTTCACCAATGATACAAACAGATTTGCCTGATTGCAATTCATTTTGAGAAAATTCTCTCCCACTTTGAAATTCCCAGTCTTTTACAATAAAATAATCATTGTCCGTACCATATACGAAGGTGGAGTAATTTTCGTTGCCATAAACAGCATTAACACTTTTGGAGCCTACCGGAGCGACTGCTTTGATATTTGATATATCACGTTTTATCGCTTGAACATCATCAAAATCAAACAGTGGGGCTTTTCCACTAATGCTTCTAGGTCCTTTGGGCTCTTGACCTGGACTTATGACAAGCATATTGCTACCGAGTTTAGTGATACTGTTAGTGACATATGCAGTTGTTCCATCTCCTAGCATTGTCATTGCAATAACAGAAGCAACACCAATGACAATTCCTAAGATTGTAAGGATTGATCGCATCATATTTCTACGAATTGCACGAATTGCAAGTATAAAAGCGTTCCATAACATACCTATTGCTCCCTTGCATCACTGATGATGAGACCATCTTTAAATACAATGGTTCGATCTGCATAGGCTGCCATCTCATTCTCATGAGTCACCATAATGATAGTGATATTTTGCTCTTTATTTAGATTTTGTAGGAGTAGCATCACCTCTTTGCCATTTACACTGTCAAGATTACCCGTAGGTTCATCTGCAAGCATAATGAGTGGGTTGGTTACAAGTGCTCTGGCAACGGCAACACGTTGTTGCTGTCCACCTGAGAGTTCTGAGGGTTGATGGTGGGACAAATTTTGCAAACCTACCTTTGCTAAAGAGGCTAAAGATACCTCTTTTCTCTTTTTTGCACTAGTTCCACGATATATAAGCGGCAATTCAACATTCTCGAGTGCGGAAGTTCTACCAAGAAGATTAAAGCCTTGAAATATAAAGCCCATATAGTTACGACGCAGTATTGCTTTTTGATTTAGACTGAGTGCTCTGACATCCACACCTTGAAAATGATAGCTGCCATCACTAGGATCATCTAAGCAGCCGATAATATTTACAGCAGTTGATTTTCCCGAACCGCTTGACCCCATAATAGCAACAAATTCACCTTCATAGATTTTCATATCAATCCCACGCAGAGCATAGGTTTTTGCTTCACCACTGCCATACACCTTTGTAACACCCTGAAGCTCTATGAGTGGTTTTGTTTGTGTTTTCATCTTACTTTTTACTTAAACCGATGATGATAGGAGTGTTTATATCAATAGTATTGCCTGAAATTATTGTATTGACTCCATCACTTTCACCAGTCGTCACCTCAATTTGCTTGGCTTGATTATCTTTTAGTATCCAGATAGATGTTCCTTTAGGCCTATCTTGTTGTTTTTTAGCTTGCGGTGAAAAGATATATCTTTGTTTTTCATCTTGGGGTGGTGAAAAACGTAAAGCAGCATTTGGTATTAACTTTGCATCTTTGATCTCTTTGGTGATAATATCAGCTGAAACTGTCATACCCGGACGAAGAAGCAAGTCCTTATTGTTTACTTCAACAAGTGCTTCATAGGTGACGACCCCATCAACAATTTGTGAATTCATACGAACCTGTTTGATAGCACCTTTAAATATTTTTTCTGGATATGCATCTACACTGAAAGTGACTTGTTGATTCTCTTTGACTTGTCCCACATCCGCTTCATCGACACTGACAACCACTTGCATCTTAGTTAAATCTTCAGCAAGTGTAAAAAGAACAGGCACTTGCATACTTGAAACGACACTTTGACCCACTTCCACTTTTTTGTCAAGAACAATTCCATCCATTGTGGAGACTACGACTGCTTTTTTAAGATCGTCTTCATCTGATTTGAGTGAGGCTTTTGCTTGTGAAACCATAGCGCGCATCGCTTGGACATTAGCTTTGCTTTTATTGTAAGTTGTTTTTGTTTTATCAATTTCCATCACAGTCGGGTAATTTCCATGAGTGGATTTGTAAAG
>JGI11705J14877_10000755_pt1 | contig 19593 bp, 18 predicted proteins | sample Etolaghawater15m_FD_14877 | JGI IMG/M metagenome (IMG submission 14877)
CCCCATTATTTTGCTCATTATACTATAAGTTTATGGAGAAATTATGATTACATTATGAAACCAAGTGTAATCATTATGTAATCAATAAGTTTTATACTTTCGCCATCAAAACAAGAGAAACAACAAGGAATTCAAACTATGAAAAAAATCGTATTATCAGCATTGACTGTTGCTGCATTAGGTACAGTTGCAGCGAGTGCAGACACTGTGTATAAAGATAGAAATGGAGTGCTTTACACAACAGCCGGTGAAGGGCGTGTTGCGGTTGAAGTAAAAGACGAAAAGGTGAAGAAAGATGGATTCTGGGGTAGATTCCATGCAAAAGGTGATCTTAGATTAAGACAAGAGGTTATCAAAAAAGATCCTGACACAACTACACTAGACAAAAATAGAGAGAGATATAGATTCAGATACGGTGTGAATGTTGATATCACTGATAATATTGTACTAGAAACTGCTATCGCGAGTGGTAAATATAACCCAACTTCAGGGAATGTAAACTTTAATAATGATGATAATTATAACAAAGCTCAAATACAAGATTATTTTATAGATATGCTTAAAATCGATATAGCTGATATTAAATACTCATTTGATAACTCATGGCTTAGAGTTGGTAAGCAAGCGCACAATATTTATAGACCAATTAAAACACAACTTGTATGGGATAACGATATCCGTTTAGAAGGTATCAACTACGGTTTTAAAGATGATAACTCTCAGATGAGATTTGGTGTAAACCGTGTTCACAGAGAAAAAGGAAGTAAAGATGGTGAAAATATCAATATCTTCTTGGGTCAGTATGTGCATACTTTAAAAGTTGACGAAGCTAAAGTGAACTTAGGTGCTGCATACTACCACTATGATAATGTGAAAGGGAATACTGATCCATATGGAGATTCAGCTGGTTCATCTTCAGATAAAGGTTTTAAAGGAAATTCATTTGATACTGCTACTGGTACTGGAAGATACACAGAAGATTACCAAATTGGTGAAGCTTTTGTTGAGGCACAATTCAAAGATGTTATGGGTAAACCATTTAAAGTAGCACTGATTGGTGCATATAACTTTGGAGCATCTGATGATAATATCGGATATGATGTAAGTGCACAATGGGGTAAAAACAAAAAAGTTGGAGATTGGCAAGTAGCTGCAACATATAGAGATGTTGAGAAAGACTCAGTATTTGGAGCACATAACGATTCCGATTTCAGTGGCGGTGGAACAGATAGTACAGGTTACTATGGTAAAATCAAATACAAATTCGCTAAAAATGTAGATGTGCAAGGATGGTGGAACTGGAGTGATACTAAAATCTCTACTGGTAACACAGTAGAATACTATCGTCATCAAATAGACGTTATCCTTAAATTCTAAGAGAACTATGTTAACTTGAGACACTAACATAATTTTTTCAATTCATTTCCCCTTATTGTTTACTATGAAGCCTTCGGGCTTCGATAGTCTAAACAGTAACAACTTTTCCCATCATTTTACAAAATCATACCAATACAAGATAAATTAAAATCACAACGGTTATAATGAATATAATTTTTTTTAAGGTTCAATACTATGGCTAGCGCAAAATATCCAGATATATTTGATGAATTAAAATCTGAAAGCAGGTTTGCTTGCTCGTGTTCCAATACGTGGGTCTATTGAAATGAGTGCTACTATAGTATCTATGATTCTTGTCTATGCTATAACTATTAACTGGAACAGTATGCCCCAAACTTGGTGGATGCCAATAGTGGTTGCTTTATTTATGGTTATAGTCTTCACCCGCGCGGTGTTTATCTCTCATGACATTCTTCATACGCAGTACTTTAAAAACAAGGCTTTGGCATTTAAGCTAAGTTATCCGTTTTCAGCATTTATTTTGAGCAACTCCTCTTCATGGTGGGACTGGAAGCATAATGTGAACCACCATACATTTTGCAATATTCCTCAAAAAGATCAAGATATAAGAGCAATGGATGGAGCGTTTACCAATCATCAAAAAGGTGATAAAGCATGGCTTAGAAGTACTAAATACTTAGTGTTTTGGGGTGCTATGTTTTTTATGTATCCGGCATTTATTGCACAGTCGTATGCTTTTGTGCTAAGAAGAAAAAAATATGGTGAATTAGCATTAATGCTGTTGCACTGGCCTTTGGTGTGGGGTCCTATTTTTTACTTTTTACCAGTATTTCAGGCACTTAGTATTTTTGTAATGCTAAATATTGTTCTATCTGGATGGTTGGCATTTGGTTTTATTACAAATCATTTGGGTTGTGAAGTTATAGAAGAAGAAGAGAGTAATAAGCTTTCTTGGATGGAGCTACAAATGCGAACTTCACGTTCACTTAGAGGTGGAGGGTTTGTTCATTGGTTTTATGGAGGACTCAACACGCAAATTGAGCACCATCTTTTTCCAAAAGCTCCAAGATTTAATTTACTTAAAATACAAAAAATGACAAAAGACTTTGCAAAGAAAAATAATTTAGCGTATTTTGAAACTTCACCGATTGAAGCTTATGTTCAAATTAATGATGTTTTGAAAAAGTATTAAATCCCCTCTATAGTAAGTAACTTAGTTTTTCCAACCATCAAGTCAACCGTCATAAGTATTCTTTTAAAGACAGATTCTTGGCGGTATTCTAAGTTATGTTTTTTACAGATATCTTTTACGATAGGTTGCATTTTTTGGTAAAAACTATGAGGCATATTTGGAAATAAATGATGCTCTATCTGGTAGTTTAAAAAACCATGTCCAAAGTCGATTAAATCACTTCCTGTATTGTAGTTCACACTTCCCATGATTTGTCTAAGGTAGTATTCACCTTGGGTTTTATGCGGTGTTGAAAACTGATAAATATCCTCAGCAGAGTGGTTAGGCACGATAACCAAAAATGAATGTAAGTTGGCAAAAGCTTCACCGATGAGTATAAAAACAAAAGCGTAAAGAACAGCTTCCATTCCGCCTAGAGGAAAGAAAAGTAAAGGTAAAAACACAAACTGAAATAAACCATATGGCAGTATATAATACAGCCATAATGTTTTACCGTTTTTTGTAAAAGGACTGAGTTCATATTTTAATGTCGGTTCTTCTTTTCTGCTTGCTCTTGCTTTGTTTTCTAAGATTCTAAGAGTGTTTGGAGCATAGTATGTAAGTTTCCACGTAAATGCAAAAAGGTAGACAAATGCGTATTTCATCCAATTTGGAATTCTTGCTTTATGAAGCCACTCAAGATTTTTTTCCACATTGTCAGGATCATCTGCTTCACCTAAATGGTAATGATGCATAATATTATGCTCAAAAGCCCAAGCATCAGGTTTAATCCAGTCCAACCAGTCGATAAATCGACGATTTCCCGCTGCAAAACCGTCTTTAGTGTATCTTGCAGGAATATTTGGAACTTTGTCATAGGCACCGTGCAAGATAGGGTGGGTCACATTCGCCCATCTAGATACATTTCCAACACCTATAAGAAAAGAACCTATAAGACCAATGCCCCAAAAGGTGATAGAATGCATAGTGTATGTTGTCATATATTCTAAATAAATTGTTAAGAGGATGAGTGCAAAACCGCTAAGAGTTGCACCACGTCCCCATCTTTCAAGTTTTAAGAGATGTTTAAAATCTTCTTGGCTTGTAGCACCAATCGTTTTTTTAATTGCATCTATATCTATTTGTAATTGTTTTTGATCGACATCTCGATAGTCAGTGTATGTGTGTTGCATGTTGAATTATAAACCTTTTTTAAAAATATTAGTATCATGATTATTAGAGTAGAGACGCATAAAGAATAACTACAATGAAATGACTGTAGCCCAATACATCCAGAAGTGAAATTCTACCATAATAGCCTAAATTTATAAAACAAAGGTTCATATAAGAGGTGTGAAATGAGGATTAAGTGATAAATTTTTGATAAAATACAGTATAATGGATAATAAATACTTATATATAAGGGGGTGTTATATTGAAAATTTACAAGGCTAATAATATTGCCGGTTATTTGGCTCAGGCTTTTTTAACAAATCCTCTAACTATGATTTTTGGCATCTCTATTATCTTGCTTGGATATATCTCTTTGATAGTGATGCCACGAGAAGAAGACCCTCAAATTGCCGTGAGTGGCGGTTCGGTGATTATCGCCTTACCTGGAGCGACACCTCAGGAGATAAGCAATGTCATCATAAAACCTCTTGAGAGACGCATGAATGAGATTAAGGGTGTTGAAAATATTTACGGTACAGCCATGAACAATGTGGGAATGGTAAATGTGCAGTATTATATCGGTGAAGATAGAGAGGCTTCAAACTTAAAGCTCTACGATAAAGTGATGCAAAATATGGACTCTTTACCCATGGGAGCAATGAGACCGCTTATTAAACCTTTTGATATTGATATAGATATTCCAATTTTAAGTGTTGCATTTTTTAAACTCGAAGATGAAAAAATTGATAATATAAAACTTTATAAGACAATTCGGGATTTGCAGCAAGAGATCAACAGTATTGATGATGTTTCTAAGACAATCCTAAAAGGTGCTAAACGTCCACAGTTCAACGTTATGATAGACTTGGATAAGTTATCTGCTTTTCATATCTCTTTAGGACAAGTTGCAGAGTCTATACAATCTATCTCAAAAAACTCCCCTGAGATTGATGTACCGACACAAAGTAATGAGCTAATAGTTTTCGGTGTGAAAAATGCGATAGAAGATATTGATGACTTAAAAGATTTAATAATTTCACAGTACATGGGTTCAGCAATTTATTTAAGCGATATTGCAAATATCACTTATAACTATGATATTCAAAATTTTCAAAAAGTTCTTTTGAGTTATAGAGATACAAATGGTTCATTTCGTAAAGCTGGAGATCAGTTGACATTGACTGTGGCAAAGCTAAAAGGTACGAATGCAGTCACCATCGCAGATGAAGTGATAGAGAGAATCAGAGAGTCAAAAGAGGAGCTTCAAGCACAGGGAGTGGGGTATATAATCACAAGAAATTATGGAATCAGGGCAAATGAAGCGGTGAATGAACTCGTTCATCATCTTATAATCACGATCTTTATAATCTCTTTGATTCTAATACCATTTTTGGGTTGGAGAGAATCCCTTGTTGTAACCATTGCTGTGCCGATGATTTTAGCACTTACGCTCTTTATTGCTTATATGACTGACCAGACTATAAACAGAATCACGCTTTTTGCCTTTTTACTCAGTTTAGGGCTTATAGTGGATGATGCCATCATTGTTATTGAAAATATTCACCGTCATATGCATCTGGCAAAAAGTAAGTTTCAAGAGTTTGATCACTTGATTGTTGAAGCGACTGATGAGATTGGACCATCTACCAATATTGCCACAATCGCCATAATTCTCACAATGGTTCCAATGGCTTTTGTTGGAGGAATGATGGGACAGTTTATGCTGCCGATACCATTGAATGTTCCTGTTGCTCTGGCAGTGTCTTTGTTTGTAGCTTATGTTTTCACTCCTTATTTGGCAAAAAAATTGATGAAGCATAGATATAAAGAATGTCAACTTCCTGAGGTCGAAAGAATAGGTCTTTTTAGAAATCTTAGTTGTAAATTGGAAAATTATTTTAGTTTTTTATTGAGAAAGTGCAGTTGGAGTATTAAACAATGGAAAAAATAATTTATGCTATTTTAGATAAAACATGGCGAAGACGTGCAGTGATTATCATAACTTTACTATTGCTTGGAGCTTCATTCATGATGATACCCACCAAGTTGGTTATGGCGAAAATGCTTCCGGGAAAGAGTGCGAACACTTTCACTATTTATGTGGACACACCGACAAACAGCTCTATCGCGCAAACTACACAAGTGACAGAGTGTGTAGAAAATTTACTTATAAAAGAAAAATCTGTAGTGGACTTAGAGACATATTTAGGGCAGGGTGCACCTCTTGATTATGCAGGTTTGGTGAAGGGAAGTGATTTTAAGAGGATGAAATACCAATCTGAGATAGTGGTAAACTTAACGCATAAAAATGACCGTAAAGAGGCTTCTTACATGCTGATTCATCGTATACGTCCTCTGATACAAAGGGAATGTACCGCTGTTGTTCCCGGAACAACCATACGCTTTGTTGAAATGCCCTCAGGTCCTCCGACATTGGCGACTATTGTAGTGGAGCTTTATGGTAAAGATGATAAGTTGATGCGTGAGACCGCCAAAAAAATTGCCGCCACACTTGGTGAAGTGGAAGGTTTGGTTGACATCGACATTATGCAAGACACTGTTTTTTCCAAGTATGAACTTGCACCGAATAAAGAAAAAATCATGGGAAGCGCTCTAAGTGTGGAGCAGGTAAATAAGATTATTTACCTAGCATTTAAAGGGATGTCGATTGCGGTGAAAAACACACGTGACCAACAAGATCAGATTCCCATCTTTGTGCGTCTATCTGAAAAGACACAGCAAATCACTAGCAATTCAAAAGAAGCATTGGAAGCAAAACTTTCTGCATTGAAACTTATGAATAAAATGGGAATGATGGTGCCGCTTAAAGAGGTTGTGGATGTAAAGCTGGTTTCCTCAAGTCCCACAATATTTAGAAAAAACCTTATGAATATGGTCACTATAACAGCAGAGTGTGATATGGTTTCTCAAGTCTATCCTCTTCTTGAAGCAAGAGAAAAACTTCAAGAGATTTTGGCAGATGATTTTAATGTGACGAAGGTACCGGGAATCTCCACTTACATGTTTGATTTAAATCTCGCATCAAAGAGTTCCAAAGAAAAACTCTTACTTCGCTGGGATGGTGAAATGAAAGTTTCTTTAGATACTTTTAGAGATCTTGGCGGAGCATTTATCGCTGCTTTATTATTAATATTTTTACTCATTGTTATATATTATAAATCTTTTGCTCTGAGCGGCATTGTTTTAGCCGGATCTTTTCTCTCTATAATGGGAGTGATATCAGGACATTGGCTGACCGATAAAATTCAGCTGATTCTTACCGGAAGCAACTTTTTTCTCACTGCGACCTCTTTGATTGGATTTATTTCACTTATGGGAATCAGTGCGCGAAGTTCACTCCTTTTGATTGATTTCTCACGATCTTTAATAGCTAAGGGAATGGATAAACAAAGAGCAATAGCAGTGGCAACTGCAACACGTTCAAAACCGATTATGCTCACCGCCATCGCTATTATATTAGGGAGTCTTCTTTTGGCAACAGACCCGATTTTCGGAGGTCTTGGTGTGGCACTTATTTTTGGAAGTGTTGCAGCGACCTTAGTCTCTCTTTTCTTTGTCCCTGTGTTAATGTATAAGACAGAGGCAATGATGTGGTTGCTTAAAGAACAAAGCAAAGAAGATTGTTCTTCAGATGAATAGAAAACAGGGGAGTGCACCCCTGTTTTCTTATATCTTCAATCTGTGTTTTTATAGTTAATCTTACATAAACATCAATTTAGATAGAATACACAAAAATTTGCTATAAATATGGAGAACATATATGGATGCAGCCAAATATATTTGGATGAATGGAGAGTTTGTAAACTGGGATGATGCCAAAGTGCACGTACTCTCACATACACTACATTATGGAAACGGTGTAATCGAAGGAACAAAAGCATATAAAACCAAAAAAGGTTATGCTATTTTTCGTTTGAATGAGCACACAGCAAGACTCAAAGAGTCTGCAAAAATGACTTTGATAGATATTCCGTATTCAGTTGAAGAGATGAATCAGGCACAAATTGATTTGATTAAAAAGAATGAATTCACCGGAGATAATGTTTATCTTCGTCCTTTTGCATTTTTGGGTTATGGCGTGATGGGGGTATATCATAAAGATGCTCCTGTTGAGACGGTTATGTCTGCTTGGGAATGGGGAGCTTACCTTGGTGAAGAGGGGATGCAAAAAGGTATTAAATTAAAAATATCTTCTATTTCCAGACCTGCAAACACTTCAAATATGGGAAAAGCAAAAGCAACTGCAAACTATCTTAACTCACAAATGGCGAAATATGAAGCGATTGACTGCGGTTATGATGAAGCACTTCTTTTAGATGACCAAGGCTATGTTGCTGAAGCCTCAGGTGCAAGCTTTTTTATGGTAAAGGACGGTGAACTCATCACTCCTCCAAATGACAATTCTTTGGTTTCAATCACACAAAAAACAGTTATAGAGATAGCTGAATTTTTTGATATAAAAGTTGTGCGTAAACGTATCTCAAGAGAAGATGTCTATACTGCGGACGAAGCATTTTTAACAGGAACGGCTGCTGAAATCACACCCGTTCGTAATATCGATGCAAGAGTAATTGGTTGTGGCAATAGAGGGCCTATAACTGAAAAACTTCAAACTATGTACTTTGATATAGTGTTTGGTAGATGTGAAACATTTGAGCATTACTTAACATATATCGATTAATACGTATACAAGGAAAAGATTTAATGAAGGATACAATAACAATGGCATCAGATATGAATGATTATTTTAACAAGAAAAAAAGTGAAGGCGGCAGTGGGAAAAGACCTACTGGCGGTTCAGGTGGCGGTTCGGGCGGTGGACGAGGTCCAGAACTACCAAAAATCAACTTTGATTTAGGTGGAAAACAAGGGATTATTTATTTTATAATTGCTGTTGTGATTATGTTAGTTTTAGCAAAACCTTTTACAATCATAGAAGAGGGGCAACGTGGTATTTTAAGTACAAATGGTAAGTACCAAGATCAAGCACTTTTACCGGGACTTCATTTTATAATTCCAGTAATTCAAAAGGTATATGTTGTTGATACTAAAGTTCGTATTATTAACTATGTATCTCTTATTGAAGCAAATACTGGTGCATCTGGAATACTTACAAAACCTGCAGTTACAGTTCTTGATAAACGTTCATTACCAGTTTCTATAGAACTAACTGTTCAGTATAGACTTAATTCTCAGTTTGCAGCGCAAACAATTTCAAACTGGGGCTTTTCTTGGGAAGATAAAATCATCAACCCAGTTGTTCGTGATGTTGTTCGTAGTGTGATTGGTAAGTATGACGCTGAGGCATTAACACAAAAACGTGGTGAAATCGCCACTGAGATTGAGACTGGAATTAGAAACAGTGTGGCAAGTCTTGAAAATGCTCCGGCAATACTTCAGTCAGTACAACTTCGTGATATTATTTTGCCTCAAAAAGTAAAAGAGCAAATTGAGAGAGTTCAAATAGCTAAACAAGAAGTTCAAAAAGCAGAGCAAGATGTGCAACGTGTGAAACAAGAAGCTCTAAAACGTGCTGCTGAAGCAGAAGGTGTTGCTCAAAAAGCAAGAATTGAGGCACAAGGTATAGCAGATGCTGTGACAATCGAAGCAGATGCCCAAGCAAAAGCAAATATTTTAATTGCTAAATCTTTAAGTAATCAACTTTTAGAATTAGAACAGATCAAAATTCAAGGTAAATTTAACGATGCTCTTCGTGAAAATAAAGATGCTAAGATATTCTTAACACCTGGTGGATCAACTCCAAATATTTGGGTGGATACTAAAAATATTAAACAAAGAACAACGGCTAACTAAGATATGAATGAAGCTGTACAAAGAGTGGATTGGGAGAAGTGTGAACTTCTTCCGGTAATCGTTCAAGATAACGCTAATGGTGAAGTTCTTATGATGGCTTATATGAACAAGCAAGCACTAGAGCTTTCCCTCTCTACAAAAATTGCTCATTATTTTTCTCGTTCAAAACAACGTCTTTGGAAAAAAGGTGAAAGTAGTGGACACACACAAAGTATCCACTCCTTTAATCTTGATTGTGACAATGATACTTTACTTATTAAGGTTACTCAAGAAGGTGTTGCATGCCATACAGGTCGTCGTTCTTGCTTTTTTACAGAATTAGAAAGTGGTACAGTTAGTAGTGATGTTGAAGTAAATACAGACAATATGTATGGAGTTATCGATACACTTTACCATACAATTCAAGAACGTAAAAATGCCGATCCATCATCCTCGTGGACAGCAAAACTTTTTGCAAAAGGCGATAACACTATTTTGAAAAAAGTTGTTGAGGAAGCTGGCGAATTTTCTTTTGCATATAAAGATAACAATGAAGCTGAAATGGTGTATGAAGCAGCTGATTTAACCTACCATATGTTGGTTGCACTCGCCGCTAAAAATATTTCACCCGATAGAATTAAACAAGAGTTAGCACGTCGATTTGATATGAGTGGTATAGCAGAGAAAAACTCTAGAGAAAAGTAATTAGATAGTTTAATGAAAGCAAAAATACAAGCCTTTTTGGATACTTTAATCATGTATGATTATATTCTTTTTGGTGCTTCTTTTGCTCTTTTTATTCTCTTAATCATTCTTGGAATTATTCTGCGTAAAAAGATAGGTCTTGCCATATTTCTTATCCTCTTAGCCTTTAGTATACTTTTACTTGCTCCTACTTTGGGACGCATTTTTATGCATGATTTTTTATTTGCTAATACTACTACAGTTGTATCTCAAAAAAAGTTAGAATTTACAGAAGCTATTGTTGTAAAAGGTACACTAGAGAATGCTTCTCGATTTAACTTTGAAGAGTGTAGAATTACGGCGAATGTTCATAAAGTCAGTAAAAATGCTTTAAAAAATTATTTGTTCCAATTTAAAACAATCAAAAAAATGTCGATTTCAGAGTATGATATAATGAAGGCAAGTTCTAGAGATTTTAAAATAATTGTCGAACCTTTTTCTTATGAGAGGGATTATAATATTAGTATAGGAGCGAAATGTAAATGATACCATTATTAAACTATTGGCACTATATCTTTTTAGGAATATCTTTTTTTATCTTGATCTTTGGTGTAACATCTGCCTTACGTCAAGAAAAAAAGAAGTTAATACTCCCTATGTTAATCTCTACTGTTATAGTATCAGTTTTTCTAGCTTTTTTTTCTGTTATAATTGTTGATAAGTATACAAAGAAAGTGGAAGTTGTAAAAATAAAAAGTAAACGACTTCTTAGCACAGAGCAAATTATTTATAGTGGGATTATTAAAAATGTTGGAAATCATCCAATAGGTAAAGTTACTATAGAGATTAAGTTAGTAAATAAAGGTCATGCTACAGGAAATGTAAAAGGTGGGAACTTTTATAAACCAAGTGGTTTCTTAGACTTTTTTAGTAGCGGTATGGGAATGGAAAGGTCAAAACCACAAACGATAACAAAAACCTTCATTATAGCTACAAATTTAAAAGCAGGTGCAAGAAAACCGTTTAGAGTATATTTTAAATACCCTGGTTACTTTCGAAGTGTATCAAACTTTGTCGAAGTAAGTGGTAGGTAAAAATCTTAGTATTTTAAGCCTATGGGCTTAAGTGCTTTATTGATATTTTTAATCTGAGTATTTTTATCTCTACACCATTCAGGAGAGAGAAGAGAATTATCATCTATGCCTGCAGTAACTCTTTGTACAGAAACATTTTCTGGTTTTAATTGGATAGTTTCAACCAAGACATCAAGATATTCTTGTTCGCTTATTGGTGTAAATTTACCACTTGTAAACTCATTTGCAAGGGCTGTTCTTTTTACAACATAGAGTGGATGGTATTTTACAGAGTCAATTCCCCATTTATAAGCCTCTTTAGCAGTATCTACCATCATCTTTGTATCTTCTCCTGGAAGACCGAATATAAGGTGTCCACAGACGTTTAAACCTGCATTTTTAGACTTTATAATCCATTCTTTAACATTTGCACTATTATGACCACGGTTAATTCGCTCTAGAGTCTCATCATAGATAGATTGAATACCAAACTCAATCCAAATCTCTTTTTCTTTAGCAAGAGAACTTAAAAACTCTAAAGTTTCTTCTGTAATACTATCTGAGCGAGTTCCTATACTAAGACCCACTACATTATCAAAGGTAAGTGCTTTTTCATAAAGTGATTTGAGGGTTTCAAAAGGAGCGTAAGTATTTGTAAATGATTGAAAGTAGACAAGAAACTTTTTAGCACCGTATTCACGCGTTTGTCTTGCAGAGATAGATTTAAATTGTTGTTCTAATTGTAAAAGTTGCTTATCGAGGTAAGGGTTATCTTTAGAATCAAGGTTAAGGTGAAAGCCTTTAAGTTCCTGCACTTCACCAGTACTTGCAGAAAATGAATCGTTCTGACAGAAGGTACATCCACCTTTGGCTACAGTTCCATCAATATTTGGGCATGTAAAACCAGAAATATTGATACCAACTTTATAAACTTTTTCTTCAAATTTTTCTTTGAGGTAATTCCCAAATGTATATATTTGTTTCAAATAAAACTCTCCCTTTTCTACGGCAAAGCCCCAGAAAAATCCCTCTTACTAAAGCTTTGCCTATTTCAGACAAAATAAAATATAGCTATATATTAAACTATATATTTTCCTGTAAAACAAGCTGTACAATAGTTGTCAGTTGTAGCATTCACACTTTTAAGTAAGGTATCCTCTGTAAGGTAAGCTAACGAGTCAGCTTCTATATACTTACAAATCTCTTCTGTTGTCATATTTGCAGCAATAAGGTTTTCCTTATCTGGAGTGTCAACTCCATAAAAACATGGATCGGTCGTTGGAGGGGAAGAGACACGCATATGAACTTCGCTTGCTCCGGCTTCTTTTAGCATTCTTATGATTCTTCTCGATGTTGTGCCACGCACTATAGAATCATCTATAACAATCACACGTTTGCCGGCGATTACATCAGGCATAGGTGAAAGTTTCATTTTTACTTTCAAATCGCGTATTGCTTGTGTTGGTTCTATAAATGTTCTACCAATATAATGATTTCTCATGATCCCCATCTCATATGGGATTCCACTTTCTTGTGAATAACCAATCGCTGAGGGTACACCGCCATCAGGAACAGGAATAACTACATCTGCTTCCACCGGTTTAATATTTGCTAATTCTTTACCCATATTTTTTCTCATCTGATAGACTGATTGTCCGAAAACTTTGGAGTCGGGTCTTGCAAAATACACATATTCGAAAATACAATGTTTAGGAGTTGCTTCAAATACTTTGATAGATTGTGGCTCTTGTCCTTCTTCAAAAACGAGAAGTTCACCAGGCTCTACATCCCGAATAAATGTAGCTCCTACAAGATCAAATGCACAAGTCTCAGATGCAACGATATACCCGCCATTTGGAAGTCTACCTAAGCTTAATGGTCTAAAACCATGACGATCACGCATAGCAAACATTTTTGTTCTACTTAAAAACACAAGTGAAAATGCCCCTTCAATCCTTTGAACAGCATCGATAATTCTATCTATAAGTTTATCTTTTTCGCTTTTGGCTATAAGGTGAATTAAATTCTCTGTATCCATAAAAGTTTGAAAAATCGCACCTTTTTCTATGAGTTTGTTCCGAACTTCATCTGCATTTGTAAGGTTGCCATTGTGTACAATTGCCATTTCACCTAAATCGTATCGTGCAAACACTGGCTGTGCATCCAGAATTGAATCATCACCTGCAGTTGAATAACGTGTATGACCAATAGCGCTTGATCCACTTAAGGTTCTGAGTTTTGCTTCATCAAAGATACGCATAACAAGACCACGTTTTTTAATTGTATGAAGTTTTTCTCCATCAGAGGAGCTGATACCAGCTGCTTCTTGACCACGATGCTGTAAGGCATGTAAAGAGAAATAAGCCAGTTTAGAAGCCTCATCATTACCAAAAATACCCACTACAGCACATTTTTCGTTCATATTTTCGAGCAATATAAAATCCTTAATCTTTCTTGACGCAATTATACTGAAAATATATATAAATAATATCAAATTCGTATAATTAGTTGTAGAATTTTATATACTTTATGGAACAAAAAATGCTATTCATCTAAAAATATCTAATAAAAGGTAGGACTATGAAGATTGTATTACGCAATAATCTTATCCTTATCACTACAGATTTTGAGACTTTGAATGTCTCATGGATGACGGATTTTCTAAACCACCACTCTAGAGGTATGCTATTTTTACCAAAGGCGGTTTTAGTATTTAGAAATGAAACATTAACTGAGGTAAGAGAAGATTTTTTGCAACAACTGAGCGAGCATCATGCATCCAAGCACGATTTTTCTCATGAGTTTTTCTTACGCTCAATGCTTAAATATGGAAACCAACCTATTAAGATTGAACTTGAAGCTTTGGAAGAACCAGAAGTAGTGCAGGTAAAATTATATGCTTATGATAAAGATACTGTTTTAATCTCTTTAATGCAGCCAAACTCCTGGGTTATAAGTTATTTACGTTCACAACTAGAAGTTTATGTTGAAAAAGGAACAGATGTATCTTTGGTAATTGATGTAAGTGAGTATAAAGCTAAAGCAAGACTTGAACGTGCATTAAATAAGCGCCATATTTTGCATTATCAGATTCAATATACATACGATAATCATTTTATGTCAAAACTATATTCTGATTTTGCTAATTTTAGTTTTGGTGATTTGTGTAAAGAGACAGAAGAAGACGAAAATGTTCAGTTTTACACTATTTTAGAATGTCCAATAGGTGCGAGTCAAGATGCACTTAAAAAATCGTATAAAAAGCTAACTAAGATATACCATCCTGATAAAGTTTTTCATGAAACTCCAAATATGGTGGAACACTACACACAAAAGTTTCAACTTCTTCAAGAAGCATATACTGCATTAAGAGTGGTTTCTTAGAGAAATTCTTCTAGTAATTCTTCTTTAGATATGTTTTTAAGAAGCATAGAAAAATCAGAAGAAGCGTATAAAGCTAAGTCTTTGCCGCTTAGGTTTTGCAACTCTTTTGAGAAGCCCCTTTTTGAAAATAAAACTATCTGTGTGGGTTCAATATCAAGTCTTTCACATTTTTCTTGTATTTTATGCAACTCTTTTTTATTGACTTGATGATTTCTCCATTTACACTCCCCTACATATATTTTTTCATCATCTGTCACTGTGAGTATATCAATCTCAATATTTGCATCCCAGTAACTCCCAGAGCTAAGAATTTGAGAATCTCTTATGTGGTAATTGAGTAAAATTTCTGACAACTCTTCAAAAACCAAACTCGTGTAGGAGTTTTGTTTTAGGGTGAAGTCTTTAAAAAAGTTGTCGTAATTTTTGTTTATAATATCTTTGATGTGAGGCGCTACAAAATAAAACCAAAAACGGATAAAAGGTTGTGTGAAAAGCACCTTGTGAGAGATGCGGTGCCTTGCAATGGAGCGCTTGAGTTTATGATGAGGATTTAAACTTCGAGCTGGTTCTTCACGTGAATATTCAATACTAATGAGACCCTTGTCTTGAAGATAGTTAAGTGCAGCACCACCATTTCCATTGTGAAGTCCAGCTTTGTTGAAGGCAGAGAATATTCTTCTGTCCCCGATAGCAAGTGCCCGTAAAAGCCTTTTGTTTTTTGGCTCATTCAAGGTTAGTGCTTCTATTTTTTTATTGAGAATTGCAAAGTTTTCTAAAATATGTTCTTGTATTAAAAATTTGATATCTTCACTTGTATCAATATCCCACCCCAAACCGCCAAAGATTGCGAAATAACTAATTTGTATCTCCATATCATCAGGATAGTTTCGAAGATAAAATGAACGGAATTGATTTAATAATTTTGGCATGAGTTAATTGTACCCGAGTTTATTTAATCATCATAGTTCACATGCCCATTTAAGTGTGTCAATACCGTAGCGTTCTCTAAGCTCTTGTACTGAATCTGTAAGTTTCTTCATTGTTTGCTCTTGTTCAAAACCAATAAGTGAGAGTTCCTTTCTTGAATCTCTTGTAAAACTTGAACAATTAATACTTAAACGTATGACATGAAGTCTTTTATGGATATCTGCATCATTAAATAGTTTGAGACATAAAGCATTGAATTTTTTTTCTGTGAATACTTCAGATAAAGAGATATTTTTATGAGATTTTTGATTTTGTTCATAGGCGATACTTAGATGAAAAACGGTTGGAATCACTTGTAGTTTTAAAACAGCGAAGTTAAGATGTCTTGCTAAAACATGAATACGCCGTCGTAATTCAACTCTGTCGTACAGTGGATCTATGGTGCGCGAGATTCCTATAGATTTACGAGTATGGCTAGTCTTGATGGGTGCATCACTTAATCCACTTACTCTATTATAGAGGTCTTTTGCATAAGGTCCCCAAGATGTCACTGTTCCTTTTCTCTCAATCAGCTCTCCTAGCGTTTGTATGTGAACAGAAGCCAATTTTTGTTTCATGCTTTTGCCTATCCCTGCAAAATCTCCAACTTTAATGGGATACACAAAATTATTAAAGTCTTCGGCATAAATAGTTTTACATCCAAAAGGTTTTGCATACGTGGTGGCAAGTTTGGCAATGTATCTTGTTTTTGAAGCACCGATAGATACAGGAAGCTTTGTATGTTTTTTTATTTCATGACGTAGGTTGTCTATAAACTGAGGAACATCTTCATCCTCAATCCATCCTGATAAATCTCCATAAAACTCATCAATACTCGCTTGCTCTATAAGTGGAATTTTAGAACATAAAAACTGGTGAAGTTCATGAGAGAGTTTTTGATAGAGTGACATGTTGGGTGCTTTTATTACAAGATGAGGGCAAAGCTCAAGGGCTTCTTTAATGTTCATGGCGGTTTTAATCCCATAAGCCCTTGCTTCATAGCTTGAAGTGGTAAGAATCCCTCGAATATGACCAGCAGCATCTTTAAAAGCGTCTAAATCATCATCACTTTTTTCATAAGTTTTATAAAAAGTCGGAACAAAACTTCCGGAATTCTCAAAATTTACCGTTTGTTTTTTAGCTTCTTTAGAAAAGATTTTTGTATCACTGCGTCCACCGATAGCCATAGGAATCCCTATGAGTTCGGGTTCAACAATCCTTGCAGCACTTGCAAAAAAACAATCAATGTCAATGTGGATTTTCAATCTATACACACCTTGCTTAAAATTTTAAAACATTATAATGGGTAGATTGAGAAAAAGGCTATTATTTGGCAAATAGCCATACTTTTACAAATAAATGTAGATTATTATTTATTTGTAAAAAGTGTTCCTGTGTTATGTACACCTTTGATTAAAAAGTCTCTTGCCCCTGTTAAATCAAAACCATTGCATAAAAACATTTTTCTATTTTTACTTAGTATATATTTAGCAGCATGCAGCTTTGTAACGATTCCACCGGTTGCAAATTCATTGTTTGGTGAATGTATTTGATTGAGTTCTTCATCTTTAATTTCGTTTACAGTTTTTCTAACTTTTGCTTTTGGATTTTCATGCGGGTTAGAATCATAATAACCATCGATATCACTCAAAACCACTAGCATATCTGCATTTATATAGTGTGTAACATGCGCTGATAATTGGTCATTGTCTCCAAAGAGTTGATCAGGTGTTGTAGAAATATCATTTTCATTCACTATAGGTAGGATTTTATTTTCTAAGGCTCTATCAATGATGTCTTGAAAAATTTTTGTATGAGATCTAGAATCAAAATCTTCTTCTGTTAAAAGAATTTGGGCAATATCAACGCCATAAATCTCAAATTTATTTTTGTAACTACTCATTAAAATCGGTTGCCCGACTGCAGCCAAAAGCTTCTTAGATATTTGTTTTTTTCGATCAAGCTTTAAAGCTGTATATCCAGCAGCCACCGCACCTGAAGTTATAAGAATAACCTCACATTTTTTTTGCACTTCAACAATTAAAGAGACTAAATTCAACATTCTCTCTTTTGCTATTGAAGTCGTTTCTGTCAATACACTGCTTCCAACTTTAAATACAACTCTTTTCAAATTTATAACCTTTACTATTTGAACACAAAGATAACATATTAAACTTATGATAGGGTTAATTCTTCTATAGTTCAATTGTCATAAAATCTTGCTACAATTCACATATGAAATATATATTTTTAACTTTTTTACTTTTATTTACTGCCTGCAGTGTTAAAAACTATGAAAAAATACAAACAAAAATTATTATTATTAAATCTCCAAAGATTAAATTTGCAGATATTGGGTATCTTAGAAATTCTGAAAAATCTATAGAACTTGAAATGTTTGTAGCAGGACATGTAGTTGAGAAGATTAGTATTAATCATCTTATATGTGTACGTGAGGGCTGTATGAGTAAAAGTGGATTCAATCAAGAGTATCTTCACCATTCATATCCAGATGATATACTTCAAAATATATTTTTGGGCTCGAAGATTTATGATGGCATTGAGAGTGTAAAAACACTAGATGGATTTGAGCAAAACATACGTAACAATAATGTAGATATAAAGTATAGTGTAGATTCAGAGTCTATATTTTTTAAAGATAAAAAAAATAAAATAATTTTTAAAATCAAGGATATTAAATGATAGATGGAGACAATTATGAGCAATAAATTTGTTGGAGCACATACAAGTGCAAGCGGCGGAGTTTTTAATGCAGCGAAGAATGCACAAGAGATAGGAGCAAAGGCTTTTGCTCTATTTACTAAAAACCAAAAAAGATGGGATGCGAAACCGTTTGATGCGAAAACATTAGATTTATGGTTTAAAGCGCTTGAAGAGAGTGGAATTCAAGCTAAACATATATTACCTCATGATTCTTACCTTATAAACCTTGGAAATCCAGATGCTGAGAAGTTGGAAAAAAGCCGTGTAGCTTTTATAGATGAATTAGAGCGTTGTGAAGTTTTAGGACTTGACCGCTTGAATTTTCACCCGGGAAGCCACTTGGTGAAACTAAAAGCTGCCGAGAAAAGAGATCCCGAGTTTGTTGCAAAAATTGAAAATGAATGTCTTGATGTGATTGCTGAATCAATAAACTATGCATTGGATAAGACAAATAATGTGAGTGCTGTTATAGAGAACACAGCAGGTCAAGGTACAAATTTAGGCTACAAGTTTGAACATTTAGCTTACATTATAGATAGAGTAGAAGATAAATCCCGTGTGGGTGTTTGTATTGACACTTGTCATATGTTCACCGCTGGTTATGATATAAGAACACGAGAGGCATACGACAAAACATGGTCTGACTTTGATGCTTTAGTTGGTTCAAAATACTTGATGGGAATGCATATTAATGATTCAAAACCGCCACTTGGCAGCCGTGTGGACAGACACCATTCTTTAGGAAAAGGCGAAATAGGTTTAGATGCATTCAGGTTTATTATGAATGATAGCAGAATGGATGACATTCCTCTTATTTTAGAAACTATAGATGAAACGATATGGAAAGAAGAGATTGAACTCTTGTATTCATTTGTAAAATAAAATTAAGGCATTTTATGAAAAGTTTAGTGAATTTTATTGCAACGAAATCTGTAGAAAAGTCAATGATTTTTGAACATTTAAAGTGTTCCAAAGTAGAAGCGGCAATACTTCAATATTTAGCAAAAAAGTATATGAACGGTGAAGATGATGTTCTGATTTTAGAAATTTTACAAGAATTGTTTGCCGGTGATAATTATGAGTATTTAGATCATTTGTTTGAGATAAAAGAGCTTTTGGAGTTAGGGTGGCTGCATCAGCAAAGTTTCACTCCTATAAAAATTTCCGAAGTGGCTTCTTTGGAGCTTCTAAATTCTGCAGTAGGACTTTCGCCATCGTTTTTAAAGTTACTTGAGATGGGTACGC
>JGI11705J14877_10000756_pt1 | contig 19591 bp, 31 predicted proteins | sample Etolaghawater15m_FD_14877 | JGI IMG/M metagenome (IMG submission 14877)
CCCAGCCCTCGGCGAGCAACGTGAACGAATCCACTCCCCAGCCCCGCCGCATAACAACCGCTGTTTGGAAGATCCGATTCAAACGTTCTTCCTGATCTTTCGGGTCACCCCAGTTCAGATCCATCTGTGCGAGACAAGTGAACCGGTCATCTACCCAGCCGAACAGGTTCATTGCCATTTCTTCGCCGACACCGAACTCTTCAACCAGATGGGTTTTGGCGGACTGGCCGACAGCAATCACAAGGGCGATCTTTGCCGCCGAGTCTTGGTAGAAGCCGTCCACACGGGCGAACACTAGTTCGATACGGTTTGTTCGTCAGAGAACATGGATAGAATGTGACGTATGGCATCAAAGAACACTCCCTCCAAGAAGACACCTGCGAAGAAGACTTCGGCGAAGAAGCAGCCTGCGAAAAAGGCTGCCGCAAAGAAGGCTCCGGTCAAGAAGGCTGCCGCGAAAAAGACCCCGGCGAAGAAGGCTGCGGCGAAGAAGCAGGCAGCAAAGAATGTTGTCACCGACACCGGGCCTCGCAGCAACATCAGTCCCGCACAGTTCGAACAGTTGACCGGCGGACGGGTCGATCGACCTGACGAACCGCAAGTTGAGGTGTGGGTGTTGCCGAAGAAGACTGACGCACCGAAGGCTTCGGTGTTTCAGCGGGCTCTCGGCAAGGTGTTGGACTGGCTCACCTGATCGGAAAGATTTACCTAAAGGTGTTGACAGATCTAACCGGATAGGTATAATCATCTTTGTCGCAACCGCGCGACACTTGACAACTGAAGATGAAAGGACCACACCATGGATGTTATTCGTTCCTACACCGGTGAGGATTGGATCCCCACCGCCGCCGAGATCAAGGCTGAAATGGTTGAACTCGCCAAGGCAGGCCGAGGCCCGGTTACCCGCAAGGACGCCATCGAATCATTCAGGCGTGCCGACGAAAAAGAATGGGCCGGAATCCTAGAAGGCGAAATGCGAGCAGAACGCATGATGGACTTCGTGATGAGCGGAGGAGATCCCGAAGACGCCGCTTGGGCACTAGCAACCGGTTGGGCTTGACCAAAAGGCAGAAGAAAGCCGGAGTGAGAAATCGCTCCGGCTTTTTTCATGCCCGTCAACGAATCAGTCGGGCAATCTCGTCAACCGACAGCAGGATCACCGCGTACGACACACGCATCCGGCCCTCGTCATCAACATCGGTAGCCACATCAACCGCTTCCGGCGGCACCCCCAAACGGGCAGACAACCCGGCACGCACCTGTGCCGCAGTCCGCTCAGACGCCGCCATCTCCGACCCGATCCGGTCAAGCAGATCATCCGCCGCGTCAGGCAACACCACTTCACGGGACTGTTGAGCCTCATGCTGGGCGGCAAGCACACACCCGGAACACGACAAAGTTGTAGACCCGGCGGCACGTTTACGGATCTCGGTATGTCCGCATTCCAACAGGTGATGGTACTCAACCCGACCCCACGACCCAGTTCGGTTTATCTCAACTACCGGTTGGCGGGGGGCCGCCTTCAGATTTACTGGTTTGCCAGCCACTCTTCCGCCGCCATGATCGCCCCCGACAGTCCCGCACCCCAACGAGACTGGATCGGCAACGCCCACTTCTCGGTCATCCACAGCGGCAAGTTGTTCGGCTCAGGTTCTGGGAGTTGGGCGTACAGTTCCTCGGCCTTTTCCCACAGTCGTTCCCTGTTCGCCAGCCACTCGTCCAGATACTTCTGATCGGCTTCGATCCTGTCCGGTGTCAGCACGATCTGTGCGATGTCCAACGGAGGCATGATGTCGGCCACCTCGTCATCGGCGACAGCCGCGATCTGGCACAGCGACATGAGTTCTTCGGGAACCCCCAAAATGGTGTTGACATTCTCGTCCATACGGATTACATTAACACTCATGACAACACGAAGCATCAACTACTACACCATCCGGTTCATCGTCCGGTGCGCCTTCTGGGGTTCCATCCTCACCTTCGTCATCTGGGCGATGTTCTTGGGGATGGCCGCCAAAGTGGGGGCGAACTGTCCGATCGAACTCCACGGAGATTTCACCTACACCACAACCAGCGACGACATGTCGTGGGTTGCCGGATACAACTGTGATCTTCCGGAGAACGTCAACATTGACGATCACGGCAACTGGTGGTGGGCCGAATGACGTTCACACCAAACTCGTTTGAGGACTTCTACTACGGCACATGTATCCCACAATGGGAATACGTCAAACAGTTGGACTCCTCGGCACGGCTCGGTCAGGTGTTCTTCAACACCCTCTGGTCGTTTCGGCAAGATCTAGCCGAACAGATCCGTAACACCGAACTGGACCCGTTCTACAAGAACCATGTTCCGGAAGAAACCCTCACATGGGTAGTCGAACATTGGACTCCGACAAAGTAACCACGTTGTCAACCTCTTCCCCCATAGAGGGGTTGCCTGTCGGATGAAGAACCCCTGCCTTCGGGTGGGGGTTCTTCCCTGTTCCCCCACACTCGGAAACGTGATGCTAGGGTGCGGTTCGCCGCCTTCCCAGCGGCATCACCCCACCAAGGGCGAAGCCCCCAGCCGACGCACGGCGGGGGCTTTGCTCTTTCTGGAACAACGGGCCATACTGGGTTCGAACTATGCGAACTAACGCGCCACGGCCAGACTCCAGCAACCGGAACCTCAGTTCGAACGACTTCTCACGGATTGCCCGTGCCATCAAAGCGGCACGACAGTCACGGCTCAAAGTCAGGGTCGGTGCGCTCGTCGTGGTGTCCGGCAAGAAAGCGGCTGCGGCAGCAAACCGGGAACGCAACCATCCCCGGCTCGGTCATCTGGATGCTTCGGTCCACGCGGAGATTGCTGCGCTAAAAAAGTTGGGCGGGACTGCGAGGGGTGGCACGATTTATGTTGCTCGTTTGGGGGCGCGGGGTCGGTTGTTGCCTTCGTTTCCGTGTCGCCGGTGTCTTCCAGCGGTTGAGGCTTCTGGTGTTCGTCGGATTGTGTGGTGGGATGGATCGTCGTGGGTGTCAACGAAAGTTTCACAAATCTAGTTGACATCCCTGTCGGGTTCCTGTACAGTTAGATACGTGATAGCGAACTACTACATCGGTTTCCGAATGATCGTTGATCGCATCGGCATAGATCCATGGGATGTCCGACTCGGATCACTCATCGAACGAGCACGACGCACCGAACAGAAACCCGAAAGCCGATACTGGTTCGGATCCCCATGCCGATTCATCAAACACATCGACTTCGCTGTCCACGTACTCCTCCCCGAAATGCTGTACGAACAGCACCCCATGTGGGCCTGCTACCTGCGAACCACCAGCCCTCGCTGGGGACGCAGTTGGCGTTCGTGGTGAAACCAGTAAACTGACAACGCTCCCGTCGGGTGGAGTTCGACACCCAACAACAGTTGGTCAAGTTGAACGGCCGGAACGGCCCGACGGGGGCAACTTACTTACTGAAACCCCACGGCCCCCACCCAGAGTTGTTGCGAATCGCCAACGCGGCACGAAGATTCGTCTCCGCATCAAACAGTTCGTCGCAATGCTTCAAGATGCCTTGAGCCTGTAGCCAACCCTCCGGCCAATACCTGCTCGGCTTACACCAGAACTGGTTGATCTGGACAAGACCGTTCGAACCACCCATCGGATCATCCGGATTGTGCTGATCCGGGCGGCAGCGGGACTCCCGATACATCGTGTACGAGATCTTCGGCAGTTCCTCCTCGGCGAACCCGACCCGGCGGGCAAGATCGACCCAGCCGTCGCAACGCCACTCCGGCATCGAAGCCCGGTAAGGCGGCAAGTACGGTTCGGTGCGAGCCGGATCTGCCATCACCGCCTCCCAATCGGGATCCACAGTCAAACCTTCAGGTACAAAACCGGCGGCTGTTTCTTCAGACCAATCAAACTCGCTGATCGGTTCGCGGCGTTCATCGCCGTACGACTCTTCCGGTTTGATCTCATACGAGTTGACCGGGATTGGAACAACGGAACTTACGGTCTCCGTCACAGGCGGATCGATAAACACTCGTTCCGGGGCTTCCGGGTGTTTGATCTGGACGATCTCTACGGCTGCCCGCTGCGTTCCCAGCAAACCTGCTGCTGAGAAAAATAATGCGAATAAGCCTCGGATGATTGTGGACATGGCAAAGCCTCCCGGCGCAAGAGTGCGGCCCCCACCGCTGTTTAGGTACCCAGAAAGTTTACCATTGTGTTACGACGGATGGCAACAGGGGGACAAAACGTTTACAGCAAAGGCTGCTGAGCGCAAGTCGGACGGGCAGACGACCTCAACGAAGCCAACACCGCATCAAACATCTCCTCCCACGCCCCATCAACCACATCCAACGAATGAAGCGACCGACCCGCCGGATCAGAAATCGTCGCAACACCATCATCCAGTTCGATCAACAGCCCCGCTTTACCATCTTTCGGATGTCTCATCCCGGCAGCATACCCGGACAGCAAAAAACCCCGGCGGGAAAGGAGGACCACCGGGGTTTTTCGCTCTCAACCAACAAGCGTAGGAGGTTCACTTGCTGAGAACATCATACATCACTAGTTACGTGGCCGTCAACCAAGATGCTTCAGGAAACCATCCAACACGCCCTGCGACGACGAAGCCACAGCAAAACCGTCCACGGCAGTACCAACAACTTCACGTTTCTGCTCAACCAGATCGAACATCTGTTCGTCAATCGTGTCCGAGCACAACACGAACGTCGCGGTGACTGAGCCTTTTTGACCCAAACGGTGACATCTTGAGTACGTCTGTTCGATGTCAGCCCAAGTCCACGGCAACTCTACGAACACCACATCCTGTGCGGCGGTCAACGTGTGACCGGTCTTCGCGGCTTGGATCGACAAAACAATCGACGGGGCTTCTGAGGCGGGCAGGTCTTGGAACGCCGCTTTGTGCCGCTCAACCTCTTCCACTTTCATCTGACCTTGGATCTTGAGGTTTCCGTACTTCGAAGCGAGTTCGTCAACAATCTCTCGGTGATGTGCAGCCAACACCACCTTTTTGTCTTCATTCAGGTAACTCTCAACAAGTTCGGTGACAGCAGGCATCTTTGCTCGGGCCGCAAGTTTGCGTAACACCCCGATTCGAACCAAATGTTCGTTGCCTTCGGCACGCATCCGGGCGCGAACGGCGGCAGACCCCGGCGGCAAACCGAGTTCTTCGGCGATTTGACGGGCGCGTTCCATCAGGTACTCCACGATGTCCTGTTCCGCTTTCCGGTACTCCTTCATCCCCGCGACAGTCCCGTCAACCACCATTCGGTGATGTCGGACCGGCGGCAGTTCGTCCAAAACTTGGTCTTTGGTGCGGCGGATGTAGCAGTTCCCACGCAACCTTTCGTTGAGTTCGTCCAGATTTGAGTGGCCTTCGATGTTCCATTGACCAAACCTGTCGCGGAAAGCATTACAGTACCGTCGGTAAAACCCCCATCTACCTCCGAAGTCGCCGATCTTGTTCAGGATCTCCAGTTGTGCGGCGTACTCGGCAGGCTTGTTGGTGACCGGGGTTCCGGTCAAACACAGAACAACACCATCGGGCGGGGCTGTCTTGGCGACCTTGATCGCAGCCTTCGTACGTTGCGCATCCAACGACTTACAGTAATGCGACTCGTCAAACACGTATCCGGCATGATTTTTCAGTTGCTGTTCCCACGCCTTGATGTTGGAGTAGCCGACAACCAACACCTCGTAACCGGGTTCAGGGAAATCTTTCCGGTTCTTCACGGTGGCAACCTTCCGGTTCGGCAACCACTTCTCATACTCTTTCGCCCAGTTCAGCACCAAAGTCGGTGGACACACCACAACACACGGGTATGCCTCGGTCAACTCCACGGTCGCAATCGCTTGGATCGTTTTGCCGAGACCCATGTCGTCAGCAATGAATGTTCGGCGGGCGGCAGCCGCATACTTGACACCAGCCTTCTGGTATGCGAGCAGCGGCAGCCCCGCAACATCCAGTTCGGCGTCGGTTTCCCGTGACTGGCGGATCAACTCTTCCCGTTTCGAACTGATTGTTTCGATCCAAGACCGGGTTGCGGCGTCAACCTCAACACCAAAAGTTTCTGCCCAGTCAACTGCTTCAGCCAAACTTGCTGCCGGTGCCACCCAGCCTTTCGAAGTTTTGTCCCAAGTTACGCCCGGTATCCGTTTGACCGCCCGGACTTTCACCGGGTCGTACGAGAACAGCATGTACACCCGGTCGCCGTCGAACTCCAGTTTTGCGTCCGGCGGGGCTGGCGGCATGTCCAGCGTTACGAGTTCCGGGTCGATCCACCAGTTGTGATCGGCGGCAAACTTGACGGCAGCGTCGGTTGCCGTGACTGGGATCCGCCATGTTTTTGAGTACCGATCCCATTTGGATCCGGCGATCCGTTTGATTTCGGTGACAAGATCTGCGTCGTATTCGAACTTTGCTACGAGGTGATCGTCGGCGAGGAGGAGTTCACCCATCAAAACAGCGAGTTCTGGTTGGTTGCCGGTGACTTCTGAAGTTCGAAGCAGATGCGGTGTGCGTACACGCCGAGATCCACTGGCTCAACGATTTTCGAAGGTCGACCGGACTTGTTGTTTTCCGCCCAGCAGGTGATCTTTCGCATCACGCCAGTCCCGCTGGTGTCTAACTGTTCGCCGCACAGGTCGCATGATCGTCTCATGCGGCAAGAATACACTGNCGTGTCTTGGTAACCGCCCGGTGGACAGCAACCCGGATGCTTGTTTCGCTGGCATCGAACAGTTCGGCGATCTCTCGGTACGACTTCTCNTCTATGTACCGAAGTTCCATGATGTGTCGTTCCCGATCAGTCAACTTGGGGCTGAGGAGTTCGTGGAACGGAGGGATCTCGGTGCGTTCTGACGGGTATGTGTCGATGTGTGACTGTTCCGGCAGGTGTTCCACCGGTGTCATTCTGGAGATTTGACGGAAGTAGTCCATCGTTCGGCGTTTGCCGATGGTCATGATGAGCCGGTCGATGTCGGTCTGGTTGTCCGGCAGCGTCATGTTGAGTGCTTGTTCGATAGCGCGGGATGCTGCTTCTTCGGGATCTCCGCAGCCCCGGGAGGCTGCGTATCGGGTGATGGCCCGGTGGTTGTCTAGTAGTTGGTTCATTGGTGGTGATGGTATCGGTGCCGCCCGGTGATGTCAACGCCCTCCCCGGATGTCAATGAATCCCTCCCCGGTTTACTGCTAAGTCGAACAGGTGTTCGGTTTGCGAACAGGTGTTCTGTTTCGGTGTTAGGTGGGCCTAACAAATAATGTTCGGAAAGAAAGGTGTTGACAACTGTTACACCCTTCGACTAGATTTATCGACATGACCTACTGCTACATATCACGACAGATCGACCGGTACTGCGACGAGATCGGATTCGCCGACGAAGCGTGCGACTGGTTCGACGGCTCAACCACCGAACGGCTCTACTTCCAGAAGTGGATAGCCAACAACCTCACCGAGGTTGCCTCCGGCGAGTCGATCTACACCGATCTCACCTTCGACACCTACCGGAACAGCAGCGACTGGGAGGACGATGCGGTGGAGTCCTACCAGACTCACCTCACCGACTGGTGACTGTCACACCCCCCAGTCATACTAAGAATCACCTACTAACAGAAGGGAACCCAATGAACAGCACACTCACCATCCGGAACAGCGAAACAGTCACCGGAGTCACCCACATCACCGGCGAATCAACCGCCGTTGAGCGAATCGTTGTGGATCACACCACCGATCCCGACACCGACTACATCCGAGTCGCTGTCTACTGGCATCGGGCGACATGGATCTACTCAGTAATCGCCAACGACTGGAATCGGATTCTGGCCGACGGCATCCGCACCGGATCGCTCGGACGGATCGCCAACGGAGTCAAGCGAGAGGCATACAACGCCACCATCGTCTGACAGACATCCCAAACCCCCCTGAAAGCCCCCTACAAGCCTCTGTAGGGGGCTTTCCCATGCCCCTAGTCCGATGGGACCGGCCCCCACTTATCGGCAGGACACGAAGCCTCAGGGATGCGAGTCTTCATCACCATGAAACAGCCGCACGCCGAACAACGCCCAGAGCGAACTAGATACTGCGGACACGCATGACAGATCGCCATCCGCAACCGGCGAGTCTGCCTATCGACATGCCTGCCGATCAGATCCAGAGGAGTCACATCATCAGCCATCACACCAAACTACCCCACCAGCAACAAAAGTGGGGACAAGGCAGAGCAGACCCGAAACCCGACCCCAACAGCCCCGGAGGGTTTGGAACGCGACAAGGCCGTTTTTGGAACGCGGGGCTCGCGGGAAGTTGCTTCTACTATCGACGGTGGTGGAAGAGACCGGGGGGGGAGAGACCAGAGAAATACGCCGCATCTAGTTTTTTCCACAGCATGTTGATAAAACTGTTGACAACCAGTATAATGTCAACATGTTAGGGATCACGCAGAAAGGAAAACCATTGACCCGAGACGAAACCATCAGAGTTCACATCGAAGAAGCAGCACACCTGTTAGCCAACCTTGCTGACAGCGCCACAGCAGACTTGGACATCCAAGCCGCCCGCGATCACCTGACCATCGCGTCAGGACTGCTACAAAACCTCGGTGACTGAAGACACGACGAAGCCCCCTCCGAGTTGGAGAGGGCTTCTGTCGTTAGGGGGGAAGGGTCAGTTGCGGACTACAGCCTTGAGAGCGCGGATCGCGTTCCGCACCTCATGGCACTTTCCGCAGACGATCCCGTCATGCTCACATTCGATCACGCCGTATTCGACGTAGCAAACGTCGCAGGGGACCGGAAAGTCGTGGTTGAGGGGCAGGTGGTTCTGGTTCCTTGTCATGTGTCTCATGGTAATCCATGGGTGTAACAATGTCAACACCTTTTTTGGGGACAGGTCGCCCGTCGTCATCCAACTCCATACCCCAACGGGCAAGATCAGAACTTGCGAACAGGATGCCCGCACAGAAACGGCACACCCTCTTATGTTCCGGCATGGTTTCCCCAGACCAGAAACGAGTTCCACACTCGCGCATCACAAGACAGGTGAACTCCTCGTTGTTGAGTTCGATGTCAGAGTTCTTCACTTTCGTCATCTTCACCTCCTTCCTCTGGAGGTGTGATGTTCCCGGATCGCCATGCCCATTCAAAGACGGCAACGACGAACAGGGCTGCTGTGACAAGAATCCATGTGGCGATCATCGAACCACCGCCGTCACCTTCGGCTTCGTGCGGAACGGCGCATCCTCGGGTCCACGGACATGAGGATCGATCCAGATCATCCGGTGCGAAGCAGGATCGTCGGCAGGGCCAAGTGAGCGGTACCACTGGTTCCGCCAATGGCCTCGGACAAGAAGCCGGTAGTCAAGTCGTGAACCGTCACCGGTTCTCTCGGCAGAGTTCTTGTGGCGACGCAGTTTCAAGATGGTGATCGGATCTTTCCGATCCAACGCTCGTGCCATACCTTTGCGGACGTGACGCGGAACGTCGCCGCCTTCACGGACGACAAGTTCCTGCCACATGAACCGCCAGAGCGAAAGAATAAACTTGCGGACGAAAACCAAGTCGGTGCTACAGGTCAGAACACCGGTTTCGTCAAAGGTATCTTCATCGGGGTCTTCGACAGTGCGCCACTCCGCATCGAAAGCCCACGCTGTGATTTGGCTGAGAACCAGTGTGCGATCAGGGAACGAGTCAGGCCAGTCAGAAATGTCAGAGATGTAGCGGAGACAGCCAACATCGGTGTACACGTTCATTCGGATTCCACCACGGCCTTCGACGGGGATGTGAATCTCGCTCGCGTCAGCAGAGATAATCATGCTGTCCTCTGCCTTTCTTTGCCTTGGAATGACAGACCTGTGATCAACCATCCATGAGATGCCACGGATGCCGACCGTCTCGCCGGGGTCCGGTGCCTTTCTGAGAACACCATCCTTGTAGAACGCTCCGGGAACTTTGACAACGATAGGCTTCTCCAGATAGATGAAACCGGAAGGCTCGTAAACGTCTGTCCGTCTGAGTGGTTCGTCACCAAGATCGTTTGCCGCGATAGAGATCAGATCAATGATTTCGGATCCGACGAACGTGGTTGGGTTGGAAAGTTGGAACCGTTCACTAACCGCTGATGATGTGGCAACAAGAATCCTCTCCTCGTCGGTGGCGTCCTCATCAAAAACTTGGACGTTAGAAGCAGGACCATTCAGAAGAGCGTGTTCGCTCAGCAGGGACCGTGATCTTTCACTGAGTGCTGTCTTCTTGGGGCCAAGCCGGTTATCCAAGATTGCTCGGGTGGCACCGGCACTTATGGCAATCCCCCGAACAGAACTTTCGGGGAGCCAGTAGAGAGCACGGTTGAGTGCTTCGATCCGGTCGGTGTGGGCCTGAACGGCTTTGTCGATTCGTGTGATGAGTGGTTCCATGTGAGAAACCTTACTGGTACTGACACCCGATGTCAACACTTTGGATAGATCTTTGGAAAGGTGTTGCGTTCCAGATAAATCTGCTGTACGATCGTTCTCGTAAATCCAACTACTACCCGAAGGGAACACATGTCACACGACATCGAAATCAACACCGACGGCACAGCCCGCATGGCCTACGCCCTCACCGGCGGAGTCCCATGGCACCGCCTCGGCAAGCCCATGACCGGACTCGGCACCGTCGACCAGATGCTGGAAGCAGCACAGGCCGACTACGAAGTCCGCCTCGTCAAAGTCGTCGCAGTAGACGACGACAACAACATCCTCTTCAACCCGGACGGCACACCAGTCCTCATCGAAGACTCACGCGCCACCATCCGCGCCAACGAAGACGGCTCCTACAACGGACTCGCCACCGTCGGCACCCGGTACACCGTCAAGCAGAACCGCGAAGTCGCCGAACGCGCCCTCGCAGTCGTCGGAGCCTCCTCCGGAGATGCCGTCATCGACACCGCTGGAGTACTCGCCGACGGAAAACGATTCTTCATGACAATCGACCTCGGTCCCCTCGTCATCGACCCCACCGGAGTCAACGACAGAATCGCCCGATACCTCGTCGTGTCCTGCGGACATGACGGCGTGTGGCCCATCCGCTACGCCAACACCGACATCCGCGCCGTGTGTAACAACACCGTGATGCTCGGCCTCCACGCGGCACAGCGAACCTTCACCGCCCGTCACACCAAGAACGTGGACTCCGCGTTTGACGACGCACAGCGCGTGCTGGAGATCTCCACCGAATGGGCCAAGGGCTTCAAGAAGATGGCAGAGCAGATGCTCCGCGTCCCCGTCCGCTCAGGCACCGGAGAAATCGACAAGGTTCTCAACGCGGTGTTCCCCATCAAGAAGGACGAAACCGATCGTCAGAAGAACAACCGCGAGAAGATCAACGAAACGATCCGTGGCATCTACTTCAACGACAGGAACGCGGGCGGCTACGGCCAGAACGGCTGGTCCATGTACAACGCCATCGGCGAGTACCTTGATCACCACCGCGACGCGGAGCCGTTCGACAGGGCCATCGCATCCATGGACGACAACTCATGGGTGACGCGCACCAAGTTGTCAGCACAGGACGCAGTGCTCGCACTCATCTGACAACACAGCCAACCACATAAACGTACAATGGTGGAGTGGGGTAACCCGCTCCACCATTTGCGTTAGGGGAACACATGTCAGCAGAAGAAGAGAAGACCGGCGGACTGACACCCGAACAAATAAACAACATCGTCTTCTCTGCTGTAGATCCCGAATCCACATTCCGGCGCACCGCCGCCAAAGGACTGATCCGAGAGTTTCACCGCCGCTTCGGCGACATGGGTCTCATAGATCTCCTCATCTGCTTGGACAACATGGACAGGTTCTCATCGTTGATCGTTTTAGAACGCAACGAAATCGAAGAGTACGCCTTCAACAACTACGGCATCTTCGACCCGGACATGATCACCAAGGTCCAGTTCACCAAAGCGTGGGAAGAGTTCGTCCACGAAGTTATTGACATGGCGGGGCTTGCGTCCGCCGCCGCAGTTACTGAAGTAGTTGTCTCTGAACGGGAAGCCGAAGACAACTAGACCCGGGCCGCTCAACAACAATATGTTCTTCGTTGAGCGGGTTGACCCGGCTGCCGCACACAGGACAGCACAAAGTTGGCGCAGATTTATCCGGGATGTGTTTGGCTTCAGCCATCACCCAGCGTCACGGTCGCATTCGAACCATCAGACGAAACAACCTCAATGTTCAACGCCTCAACAATAAGGTTGGCAACATTCTTCATCTGATCCTGAAGTTCCTCAAGATCCAAACCCTCTTCATCATCGTCATCAGCCAAATCAACCAAAACATCGGCGATCCGGTCAACAATCCAAATGCGAACGTCTTCTGGTGAAACCTTCATGCCGAAAACTTAGCACATCCACCATCGCGGGGCTGTCAAACGTGTAGCATGACCCCCGCAGCCGGAAGTCCCGGCAGCATCAAACTCGGAGGATCCGAACATGTCAGCATCACCAACCACCTTGACCGGGAACATCACCCAAGACCCTGAACTGAAGTTCATGGAATCTGGGGCCGGGAAACTGTCGTTCAGCATTGCCTGTAACCACTACTGGACCGGTCAGGACGGAGAAAAGCAGGAGAAGACCTCGTTCTTCAACTGTGTCGCATGGCGCAACCTTGCCGAAGACGCAGCCAACGTTCTTGAGAAGGGAATGCGAGTGGTCGTCACTGGACGACTGGAGCAGCGTTCCTACGAGGACAAGGAAGGCAACAACCGGTCCATCGTGGAACTTGTTGCCGATGAGGTCGCGGTTTCCGCCCGGAACATTGAGTCGTTGACCCGGAAGCGCGGCGGCAGCGGCGGGCAGCAGGGTGGCGGGCAGCAGTCCCGGCCCCGCGTTCCCACCAAGTCGGCTCCCCGTCAGCAGCGGATCGTTGAAGATCAGGAACCGTTCTGATACGCTTCGTGTTCTGAGACAAGGAGAAGCCCCCGGATCGTGGAGACCGGGGGCTTCTTCTTTGTTCGGGTTGGGGTTGGTTAGTCGTTGTCGAAGAGTTCGTTGAGCATGTCGATTTCCCGCTCACGGTTCTCTTCATGTTCTCTGGCTTCAGCCATGAACTGTTCCATGTCGTCGTAGCCCATCGCTTCCAGAATGTTGTGGCAGCATTCGGCGATGATGCGGAACATGCTTCCTTCGGGAAGCAGGCCGATGTCGCCTCCCCCGTTGATGAACACATCTCTCTCGTCGTCGTCCATCTCTCGCATGTCTCGGTCCACCATCACGGTGTGGGCGGCCCGCAGGAACATGTCCAGTTGGTAGGGCATCAGGTGGAGTTCTTCGCAGATCTCCAAGTGTGCTGTGTCCGGCGGGAGAGCGTCTTGACGCTTCAGTCCTTCCACGACGCATTCCAATGCTCTGATCGTGACTGCCGCGTTGAGCGCAACGAGGTTGTCGGGATCTTTCCAGTTGGAGTCTGGGGAGAGTCCCCATCCTGCGGCGGTTGTTGCCATGCTGGTCCTTTCGTCAGTAGGTGTGTTGTCCACGGCAGGCGCGACGTGAGGCTTCCCGACGCTTGTTGACGAACGTGGCAGCACGGTTGCGTCGCCCGTCGCGGAATGCGGCGAGTTCTGCGTTTCGTGCTGCTCGTCTGAGCGCCTTGTTTGGTGTTGCCTTCTTCATGTCGGTTCCTTCCGTAGATTTACGAGGATACCAGACTAGTTCGGTCATGTCAACACTTTGGGATGTGAAAGAGGGCCACCCCGAAGGGTGACCCTCTCCCTGTGATGATGAGCGAAAGGAACCACTCAAACTCTCATCATCACGACCTGCTCTCCGTCATGTGCTCACGCCACGCTCTCGTGACGGCGATGGAGCCGACGGCTTCTGCTGGAAGCCNNCCTGCCGATGCCCGACGCAGAGCGCTCACACCCTGCTCAACATCTGCCGTCATGTGGATGCCGTACTTCACGACGAGGTTGGCGCACTCTTCGCTGAGTGCGTCGCTTGGCCTGTCGTGAGTGCCGTCGGTGACAAGTCCGTCACACACCCAAATGAACGGCTCACCGGCACGACGACGCTTCTGAGCGAACCGGATGGCAGGGCCATCCACGCCGTTACCGCCTCGCCCCATCGGAACGTCGGCGCACACCCGACCACGATCAGCCATCACCCAAATGTTCGGCTCGTCGGTGGTACCGGCACGATGCGAGTAGCCGATGATGACACAACCGGGAGCAGCCTCCACGATCTTCCAAACATCGTTCTCGGTGAGGCTCATCGAACCGGACTGGTCGATCAGCACCACGCCACCCTTACCACGGGTGCGTCGATCGAAGATTCGCTGCTCAGGGTCAGTCAACATGCGCTCAATGCGACGAGGGTTCCTGCCGATGTTCGTGGCGACACGCTTCCTGCCCATGCGTCCGTCCACGCTACGAGGCTTAGGGACAGACAACTCTACGAGACGGGCGAACGTTCCAGAGCCAGCAGAACGAACCTGCTTGCCAACCTCTTCGGCATCGGGAAACTCAATGTCTCCGTCGTCAGCGAGTTCGTCGGTGTTGACAAGGAACTGGGAGAGCCACTTGGCGTACTCCACCGTGAACTTGCGGTAGCCGACAGGAATCGTCGTGGACTCTTCCTCACCGACCGACACCGTGTATTCCCGTGTGTCAGCAGCAACCTTGTGGCTGTGCCTTGTCTGCTTCCTCCAACGTGCCTTGAGAGCGTTGTGAATCTTGCGAAGCGAAGCCTCCATGTCGGGGTTCGCCTTCTTCACTCCACGGAGAAAATCGGTAGCGGACTTGGTACCGGCACAAGCGATCATCATGGTGAGAGCGTTGTTCCAGTCGTTGTTCGTACCGGCGATCTCGCCCGTGCGACCCTCCGAACCGTCACGAAGTTCGTTCACGTCGAAGCCTGCCTTACCGACAAGCATGTTGACACGAAACTCTTCGCAGGCTCTCAACATGTCATCAGACACGCCGTAATGAGCAGCGACACGAGGGTCCATCATCTTCGGTGACACCTTCGCATGAGTCATCTCGTGCGCTCGGACGAGACGAGACACCTCGTCATCTCCGAACGGCACACGCATCTCGCACGCCGTGATGTTCGTCCATGCGTCGCCACGCTGAGCGTTGCCCTGCTGAACCGTCCACGCCTCGGTTGGCATGTCACGACGAGTCAACCATTCCGGCATCGCCTTCTGAGGCTGAGGGATGACATTCCCCTGAGCGCTCATCGTGCCAACTCGTTGATCTTGAGAGCGTCGGTGATCGCCGTGGCGTGCTTACCGAAGATCATGCCAGCAGCACGCTCGGTGCCCATCTGATCTCGCAACTTGGCGAACGCCTGAAACGCACGGATGGAGAACCGGCGATCACGATCAGCGTCAGCCGATGCCGAAGCAGCAGCCCGAAGATCTTCGGGGAGCGCCAAGAGAGCGTCGGGGTGAGGCTGGTTGATTCGGATGGCGACAGGGAACCTGTCCTTGAGTGCCGTGGGGAGTTCACGCATGTCCTCCACGTTCGTCGTCATGATGACGGAGAACCCGTCCTTCGGGCGAACGATGCGACCCGTCTCCGGATGCTCCCACGAGGCAGACTCGGGCGTGTCGAACATGGCGAGCAGGAGAGAGAGAACGTCGCCAGAGGCTCTGTCGATCTCGTCGGCCACGACTCGGCCACCGGCGAACCCGTCGCCCTGCCAAGCCTTGACAACCTGTCCGTCCTGCCACTTCCAGACACCCTCGCCCATCGGACGCATGTAGCCCGTCACGTCGGCAGCAGTCATGTCCTCGTTACAGACGACACGGTAAGCGCCACGGGAAACGTCACCCATGGTGAGTCCGGCGAACGTCTTGCCGGTTCCCGGAGGACCGAAGAGGATGATTCGGTCGATACCGGCGCTCATTGCGTCGTAGAGATCCTGCCAGCAGGCAGGAAGGTTGGTGGTGGTGCTCATGTTGGTTCCTTTCGGGTAGTAGTTGCTGAGCAGTTGTAAATCTAGTCGGTACTCAACCGAATGTCAACACTTCGGTGAGATATTTCTGAAATCTTTTTTCAGGCCGCTCTCTTAGCGATCATTCGACCGCGATCAACGAAAGCCATCACCAGCCGGTGCCAATGGCACGCCTCGCCACCTTCCTCGCGATGGACCGCCCATGCCAGAGCCTTCGCGCTGTTGGCGAGCACGCCCAGAGACTCGCGCGCGAGTCCGTCGGCCCATGCTTGTTCCCAGTTCTCGTGGGTGAGGCTGTAGTGGTAGACAACCTCGCCCTCGCCCCACTTCACGCTCAAGATCGTGTTGTTCGTGAGGTGTACCGCGAGGATGCCGGTGTCGATAATCGACGACTCCGCGATGGCGACCGTCTGGCCGTGGTTTCGATAGTGTTCCATGTTGGGTTCCTTTCGTTAGTAGGTGTGTAGGTGATAACGCAACTATGACAGGAGGGTGTGACACTCCCCCTGTCACGCTCACAAGAACTCGTCGGGAAGATAGACGTACAGGTACAGAGCATTGTCGTCCAGCGAGCCATCGTGGTTGAGTTTCATGACAACCTCTGCGAGAGCATCGCCCTCGCCCTTATGGAAGACGTTCGTGGAGATCGTCGCGCCGTACAACCCGTCGGGGTTGATGGTGTAGTCCACGCCTTCGCTCGTCCATGTAGTCCGTCCGAACTCTACGAGGTTGTCGTAGCCCATCGAATCGGCGAACGTCTCCATCTCGGCGACGGTCTCATCGATCGCTGCCTTGATCTGCTCGTAGGTGAGAGTGGTGTCCATATCGGTTCCTTTCGTAGTAGGTGATTTCATCTTACCTGTGGGGTGTAACACTCCCAACCCACCGGACAGATTTATGTGATGTGGGGGAGGGTCCGATCTCTCGGGTGGTTCACCCTCCCCCATCACCATGAACGCAACAATAGAGACAGGGTGTGACATCGAACATGTGTTCGATCAACGACGAACCGACAACCCCACCCGAGACTTCTCTGTCGCCTTCCCCCACAACGCCACATCCAACGACCGAAAGACCACATACCCGACACCAAGCCAGAACAACTCGGACCACTCAAACAGGTCACCAAACCCGGCAACCCACAACGACCCCCACACCACCGCAGCCAACAGCCCCGCAGCGGCAGCAAGACCAAGCAGAAAGCCGAGCACCCGGACCGGTAGCGGGGCTGGCGAGGGAACTTCTGGGTGAGGACGCGGCTTCATAGTCCCGCAGACTATCGCGCTTCTACTACTGACGGTGGTGGAAGACGCCGGGAATGGGAAAGCCCCCGCCGGGCGAAAGGAGGAAACTCCCGGCGGGGGCTAGGTCACGTTCGACGGTCCGACCCGCACGAGCGCAACAGGTCTATTTTACATCAGGCGATCTGGGCGATGGGCCACTCGGCCTTCGGGGTACAAACGCCTTCGAAGAAATCTTGGAGTGCTTCGTGTGTTCCGCAGTCGGAACAGATTTCGGTTGCGTTATCTGCGCGTGACAGGGCGCCCGGATACTCGCCCCTGCGGGCGGTGTTCGGTACGTCGCCGAGGCAACGCGGACAGATGTGTGATGGTGCTGCTTTGATCATGGTCACCTCCTCTCAAACCATGTCGGGTTCATCCACGACAAGCCCTCCAAGGCACGCTTAGGGCTGAGGTCTGCGACCGCATTGAGATCAGCGACGATCAGTTCCAAGGCCCGCCGGAGAATGTGGTCAGGGGTGCCGACCGGCATCGCCGTACAGTACGACCCGTCGTCAATGGCCTCCCACTCGTCACCGTCCTTGCGGTAGGTGTCGAACCTGAGAAGCGGGGTGTCGTCGGGGTTGTTCGGGTTGTAGTCCCCGTCCCACCCTTCACCGATGTCCACCCACTCGGCTCTGAACTTCCCGTGCGTGAGTTCCATCAGTTGTCTGCCACAGAGAAGTCGGGGAGTCCGAAGATGAATCCCGGCCCGTTCCCTTCGGGATCCCGTGAGATCTCCAAGATGAACTCGTTGCCGTTCTTATCGACGGCGGTGAAGCGAGGCCAGAACTCGGTGTATCCGAAGTCGTCTTCAGTAACGATTTCGAACTTGGTGATGGTGAGGCCGACGGCTTGACCGTAGTAGCCCTTCATCCATGTTTGTTCTGCTGAGGCGAGTCCGCTCATGACGGTTGTCCTTTCTGTAGTAGGTGTGTTTGATACTACTGGTATGCCAGCGCGGATGTCAACTGTCTGGGTATCTGGGGTTGTGATGGGGGGCCATCTCTGGGAACTATGGATAAATCTGGCCACAAGTGTTGACATTGACACACCCCCCGACTACATTTACAGATGTAAGGCAAACCAACCCGAAAGGAACCACCATGAAGCACTTCGTCTACATCGATGATTTCGGCAACGTCGCCAAGATCATCCCCAGCAGCGACACCCTCTGCGACCTCCAAACGATGGTTGACGGATACATCACCATGCCGTCCGGCAACATCGCGGGCATGAACGTCGATGTGGTCGTCAACGACGAAGGTCTCTACCGTGAGAACTTCCAACTCAACCCTGTCGCCTCATTCATCGCCCGACAGCACCTCGTCGGACCTGCTGTCCTTGTTCGCACCACCGCGAACGGCGACACCATCGGGTTCACCGATGAGCAGATCGATGAACTCATCGGCGTCGGGCTGGCGATCGACAAGAATGATTCGTTCATTCCTGATGCGGTTGCGGCGCACCGTCGCGAACTCGTCGGAGTCGAACTCTGATAAATCTAGTGGTGGGGTTGTGAGTGTCACACCCCACCACTACACTAAAAATCACCTACTAACGAAAGGAACCGAAATGGAAGCATCCATCAAGCATCCGCTCTGGGCGGATGTACGCAAGAACATCAACAGCACCCTCCTCATCGCGTGGGACGAGTGCCACAAGATTTACATGGCACTAGATCAGCACGAAGCCGACTGGTTCCAAAAGAACTACCCCAAGACATTCACCGGCACCGCCGACGAAATGCTCACCACACTCCACTCGTGGTACATCTCATCCTGCCCCCTCCGGCTCGTGTCCACCGTGCGACACAACGCCACCGATCCGAACTCCGGTTACGAAACGATGATCGCCCAGTTCGATGAGCGCGATCCAGCAATGGAGGCCATCTGACATGACACGCCACACGCCCGATACGGCGGCACCCGCCGACTACGCCCACCACAACGAAGAAGCCGAGCGCATCTACTACGAAGAGCATCGACACTCAGACCCATCTGAGTACGAGCACGACGACTGGTACGAGGGGTACTGACATGAAAGACACGTTTGAGTTTTCAGGCGACCACGAGTGGGCCGAATGGAGAACAGGCACCATGTGTGCCATTTGCGAAATGCGCGACAGCACCAAAACTGAGGCCATCGGTGTCAGGGTGGTGTCGTACGCCCCATTTTACACCTCCAACCTCCCCACAATCGAAGTGATTCCCGTCTGCGAGAAGTGCGCCACCGAAGCCATCAACCACGCCATCAACAACATGGTCAGGGAAATCAACGTCATCAGGTTCGTCAAGGAGGACAACTGACATGACGTACTGGGTGATTGTAGAACCCGATAGCGGTCTTTGGTGGTCAAACGACGAT
>JGI11705J14877_10000757_pt1 | contig 19575 bp, 15 predicted proteins | sample Etolaghawater15m_FD_14877 | JGI IMG/M metagenome (IMG submission 14877)
TAGGGCTGCCCGTCGATGGGACAGATGGGGACCTGCCGGCCGCCGAAGAGATCGCTCCAGTAGATATTGCTGTAGCCGGTCTTGGCCATGAAGAGGATGGTGCTGTTGGTGATGGGGGTCTGGCTTTTGGCGTTGGCGAGGGTGGGCCAGTCGCTGGCCATGGAGGACAGTTCGTGGAACTTCTGTACGACGGCGGAACCCATAGTGTTGATATCAGTGACGGCCTTGGTCATGCGTGCGTCCTGGTTGAGCTTCAGGTAGGTGGGCACGGCGATCACACCGATGACGGCAATAATGGTGATCACGGTGATCAGCTCGAGGATGGTAAAGCCGCGCTGCTGCGGGCTCTGGGTCGTATATGTTCTTTTTTCGTTCATCGCTGTCATCTTATACAAAGGCTGTGCCAGATTTTGGAAGTATGGCAAATTCAGTGATATACGTGAGCTCCGGCACATTTTTTCCTTTATAAGGCAAAAAAGAACCATTATCAATTAAGGAATTGAGTCCCCTCGGCCGGTTTATACAGGGCAGGTGTTCAGATTTGTAACAGTCTGCTGTGCCGAAGTGTAACATTTTGTAACAGTTGAACATTTTGTTGAGACTTTTTTTCAATTGATCAGGGTTTAAAATAGGCGCTGAGAGTATCGGGCTGGGCGGCATCGGAGGAGATCCAGTAGATCTGGAACTCGGGATCGACGTTGGTGGTGAGGGTGGCGCCGCCGACGAGGGTGCTGTAGGCCACGGAACCGTTTGTGATAATATTGAGCATATAGGGCTGGTTGTCGATGGGGCTGACGGGGACATTGCGGCTGCTGATGAGGTCGTTGAAGTAGACGGGATCCGTGAGATTGGTAGCCTGGAAGACGAGTGTGTTATTCTGAATGGCGACGGGAGAACCGACATTGGCGAAGTTGGGGCTGACACCGATCTGCCCGCTCATTTCGTGGTAGCGCTGAATGACGGCAGAGCCGAGGTTGTTGATATCGCTGAGGACCTTGGTGAGCTTGGCTTCGTGGCTGATGCGGATAAAGGAGGGGGTCACCACTGTGGCGATGATGCTGAGGATGGTGATGACGACAATGAGTTCGAGGAGGGAAAAGCCGGATGATGTGTGGGTTTTTGTGTTCATACCCTGTTTCGTTTTCAACTACCATGCCAAAAATGCAGGTTTCATGAAAAAATATTGAACAGCCGGCGGGGCAGCGGGGCTTCGGCGGACGTGGATCGGAAGGGGGGGCGGGGGTGACCCGGAGGCGTCTGAGGCCGGGCGGGACGCCGTCGGATAAAGGGGAGTGAATTCATCCTCAATGAGCGGGATGGCCTCTGCGGGCCTTCGAAGCAAATAATCGTTGCTATTCCATGGAAATCATGGCATATTTTCCGACGTGAATAAACATACTCAAAAAGGAGGAATTGTGAGCAAGAAACTATTGTTAACGGTTGGACTGCTTTCCATGAGCCTGCTGGTATTCAGCGGCTGTGAGGACGAGACAGAAGACGCTGTGAGTCCTCTGGTCGGGACCTGGGCTCTGAGTGACCTGAATCAGGACGTTGAGCTTCTGACAACGACTGACATCCCCATGGGGACCACCACACTGCCGGCCGGCACGAGCATGGGCCGCGACACCCTTGACTGGGCTGTATTCACGGCTCTGGGCGTGGAAGCTGTGGTTGTGATGGAAGAAGACGGATCATTCAGCCTCAGCGGAAAATTCCCTGTGGCTTCTGATACAGTCTATAAGGCACCCATGGTTGTTCCGCTGCAGGATGCAGGTACCTGGACCACCCCTGAGGACATGAGCACCCTGCTCATCGACGGTGATTTCTATGATCTGGGCGGCGCCCTGACCATGGATGATCCGGACAACCCGACCATGATCACCATGCAGTACATGACCACGGACACCAGCACTATGCAGTTCCCGTCCATGGCTGTACCGGGTACATACACAGCCCTTGAGGTCGCGAAACGCACACTGGGACTGATGTCTTTCACAAAACAGTGATCTGATCAAAATCTAAAGCGAAAACCGTTATGCCCCGTCGGGTTATAACGGTTTTTGTTTTTAACGGAGGGAAAACATGAAAAAACTGAGTCTATTGATGATCCTTGTGCTGAGTGCCACGATGCTCATGGCCGGGGGTCTGGTGACCAACACCAATCACAGTGCAGATTTCATCCGGATGCTGAACCGGAATGCAAGTACCGGCATGGACGCCGTCTATTTTAATCCGGCTGCTGCGGCCAACCTGCCTGCAGGCATGCATCTCTACCTGAGCAGCCAGACCATCTGGCAGGACAGATCTGTGACTGTATTCAGTGACAGATTCAACAGTGAGAAATACGAGGGCAGCACCTTTGCCCCTGTTTTTCCCAATTTCTATTTCACCTACAGCACGGGTAAACTGGCATTGAGCGCCGGTTTTCAGCCTGTGGGCGGCGGCGGTTCGGCTGAATTCCCGAATTCTCTGCCGAGTTTCGACCGTGAGCTGGCGCAATTTGTGGGTCTGCCGGCAGGCGCTATCTCTTCCCTGCTGGCCGGTTTCGGGACCATCACCGGCTATGACATGGACGCTTCCTTCACAGGATCCAGCATCTATTTCGGTTTCCAGGGCAACGCGGCCTACAAGCTGAGCGACATGATCAGTGTGGCAGCGGGAGTCCGCTACGTGACGGCCAGCAACAGCTACGAGGGCAGCCTGGCCAACCCGACCCTCATTGCGGAGAACGGATCCTTCAATCCTCTGCCGGTCACGGAGCTGACAGTGGAGAGCAGCCGCAGCGGCAGCGGCATGACCTTTATCGGCGGTGCCAACATCACTCTGGGAGACATGGGTAATATCGGTCTTCGTTACGAAACCCTGACCCCGCTGGTCCTGACCTCTGAGACCACGGAAGACGGTACCGACTATCTGGACGGCGTGCCCGGAAACAACAGCGGCATGTTCCCGGATGCCACCGAATACAACAGTGATATGCCGGCCATGCTGGCAACAGGTCTGCAGTATCATCTGACACCGAGCATGCGTCTGCAGGCATCCTATAATATGTACTTCAACACCGCAGTGAACTGGGACGGCCTGGAGAATACGGTTGAGAACGGCTACGAATACGGTCTCGGCGCTGAAATGGATCTGAGCCCCAGCCTGACGGTCTCCGCCGGTTACCTGACCGGAGACAACGGTGCGACGGATGACTATCAGACAGACGTGAGCTACGCCATCAACAGCTATACGCTGGGCGGCGGTGCGGTCCTGAAATTGAGCCCCTCCATGGCGGTTCAGCTGGGTGTGTCCAGCACCTTCTATGAGACAGCCACCAACGGCGAGCCCATTGACTTCCGCCGTGAAGACTACGACAAGAGCACTCTTGACGTGGCCGTCGGTCTGTCCAAGAGCTTCTGAGGAATGCGCCGCTGAGCGCAGTACAGTGACTTTGAAAAAGAGCTGCCCCGGCAGCTCTTTTTTTATGTCAGACAAATTTCTCACAGATCCGGCAGCGCTGCTTAAGTCATTGCATTTAAGTTGCCTGTATAATAAATTCGAAAATCCGGGAAAGGACCTGAGATCATTTGAAACGGATCATTCACAGAGCAGACTGCATCGGGCATGACAAGGGCTGTGCAGGGGAGCTGAGGACCCTCGCCGGGGTCCGGCGCCGGGCGGGCGGATGCCGCTGGCGGCCGGGGCTTTTCGGGCTCTTCATTCTGCTGGCAGCGGGCCTGCTGCAGCCAGGCACGGGATTTACGGGATCCTATTCTGAGATCCTCTGCATCACCGGCAGTGAGAGTCGTGTGTACATCCTGAGCAGCGGCGGGCTGCTGGCCTATGACCGGGAGCAGCAGGAGTGGCTGGAGGACAGTCTGACAGCAGAGGCAGGCAGGATACAGAACATGCTGATGCATCCCTACACGGGTTATCTCTGGGTCCTGTCGGACAGCGGCCTTTTCTTTCAGGGAGCCGGCCGCAGCTGGGAGAGGGTTCCCCTTCCCTTTCAGGTGCTGGACATGGCTTACAGTGAGGACCTTCTATTTATCCGGGGACCTGAGGCAATTCATGAGGCAGATCCTTTCAGCGGACGGCTTTTTGCTGCGGACAGCGGGGAGACCGCGGCTCCGGCAGACAGCAGTCTGAGCTGGTGCGACTGTCCAAAAAATTCAGGGAGCGCATCGCCGCTGAACATACAGGATCTGGAGGACATTCTGATCCGCAGTCCCCGGGACGGGAATCCGCTTCCGGTGACCGTGCGCTACACGGAGAGCACAGGAAATGAATGGCTGGGAACCCGCAATTTCGGACTGTTTTACAGGGACACTTATTACGGTTCGGTCAGTCATCTGGCCCATGGGCTGTGGCAGCCGGAGGTCCGGGAAATCCTGCTGAACGGGCGGGAGCTCAGTGTGGTGCACCGCCTGGCGGACGGCGAGGCCCTGAGCCGCTTTCCGCTGAACTGGCAGACCGGGGCCTGGTATTTTCCAAAGGCGGGCTCCGAACATCTTTACTGCGCCGCACCGGAGGGCATTTATATCAGTGACTCTGAAGTCCTGTGGCTGCTGCGAAACGGCGGAAAAAGCGCTGAGACCGTCCTGCGGCTGCCCTCTATCCTCTCGGGGAGCCGTCAGCTGCTTTACAGAAACGGCACACTCTATTTCAATACCGGTGCTCAGATCTGGGCACTGAACAGCGAGGGAAAGATCCTGAGTCCACAGTTCAGCAGAGTCCTCCGACATCATCCGCTTCCCGTGGATCTGACCCTTGGGACGGAGGCTGTCATTGTGCAGAGTGCAGACAGCCTGAGTATCGTCACAGCCGAGGGGGAAGCGGTTTCGGGCCTGAGCGGGGCCGTTCTCAGTGTCTGCCTTGACGGACAGAGCATTTATGCGTGGGACGGTCAGCGTCTGAGAACTGAAACCTTCGGCGTCGATGGTTTGGACGTCTCTTCTGACAGCCGTGCCGGCGGGGACGTGGATGGGCAGTGGAGGGAGCTGGTTCTGCCTGAGGCGCTGGCTGACGCGGGCATCGGGATACTGCGCTGCGGGGGAAAGACACTCTTTGCCGGAACCCGGAGGGGGCTTTGGGAGTATGACATTTCAGAGGGGCAGTGGCGCGGGCCGCTGCAGGAGCTGATGCCGCCGGAGCAGGAGATACTGACGCTGGAAATGGGAGAAAATATTCTCTATATTGGAACACAGAAAGGACTCTACAGATATCATTATGCGCAATAGACATATACTACTGATACTTATGCTGACAGCCGTGGTGCTGAGGGCCCAGACGGGTCTGAGCGGACCGGGGGACTTCAACCGGCAGGAGGGGCCGGGTTTTGTGTTCGACACCTTTGTACGGGCGGGGGACAGCGCGGACTCGGGCATGGTTTCGGTGAGTCTGATCGTGCCCTACAAACATATTCTATTCAACCGCGACGGCGGGAGCTACCGGGCACAGGTGGATGTGACGGTGAGTCTCTACCTTGAGGGCAGGAGGGTCGGAGGATTCAGCGATCTGAAGACGGTGGAGGTCGGGCAGGTGAATGCCAAGGCCGAACTGAAGTATCAGCGGGAGTTTCTGATGCCCTTCGGGAAATACACAGCCAAGGCAGTGGTGACGGACCTGAACACGCAGAAGCGGAGGACTCTGGAGAAGCCGGTGGATCTGACGGTGCTGAACACCGGGGGCTGGCAGATGGGGAATCTCTATCTTGTGCGCAACAGGGAGGCGGAAAAGGACAGCTCTGCCCGCTATGTGAGTTTCGGATTCAGCGCGGCCGGACATGAGGGGCCGGTGGAATTCAGCTATCGCGTCCTCAATATCAACGGCAAGGAAGTGAGGGGCGATGTATTCAGTCTGCAGCTGCAGCCGCAGGCCAGGGACTACAGTTTCAGCATCCGCAGCGAGGGCCTGCAGTACCGGGAGTACAGGCTGGAATTGAGGACGGCACTGGATGGGCAGGACTATGTCCGGAGCATCCCCTTTCAGATCCGCTGGAGCGGGATGAATCAGCAGATCACGAATCTGGACGAGGCCATCACGCAGATGCGCTATCTGATGATGACGAATTTTCTGACCCGGGAGCAGTTCGACATAATTGAGAATGCTCAGGGGGACCTGCAGCGCAACGCCTTCATGGAGTACTGGAAGAGCATGGACCCCACGCCGGGCACGGATGTGAACGAGCTGATGAACGAATACTACCGGCGCATCAATGAGAGCAATATGAGTTTCGGGGCGCACCGGGCAGGCTGGGAAACCGACCGGGGGATGGTCTACACCATCTTCGGCCCGCCGGACGACCGGGAGATCCACAATTTCGAGCTCAACACCCGGCCTTATATCATCTGGTACTACTATACACTGAATAAATATTTCATCTTCGTGGACTACAGCGGCTTCGGGGATTTTCAGCTGAACCAGCCCATTTTCGACAGTCTGTACTGAGGGAGGCGCATGGCCCGGATCGCACTGATACCCGGCGACGGCGTCGGACCGGAACTGACCAGGGAACTGCGGAAGGTGCTGGATGTGGTGAAGACCCACGTGAAGAAGGATCTGAGTTATGAGATCTTTCCCTGGGGCGGGAAACATTTTGTGAAGCACGGGGAGAGTCTGGGCCCGGACTTCATCCGGCAGCTGAAACAGAGTTACCGCGGGGTTTTCATCGGCGGTCTGGGTGATCCGGCGGTCTACCGGCAGAACTATGTGCACGAGATCCTCGGCGGTATTTTGCACGGGCTGAAGCTGCATATTGTGGAGAAACCGGTTTATATGATGGATGCCAGGCTCTGTCCCCTGCGGGATCTGCAGCGGGAGAATTTCCGGGTGACCCTGATACGGGACAGCATTGAGGGTCTGGACGTGGCAGGCGGGCGGCGGCTGCGGCGGGAGGAAGGCCGGGAGATCGCTGTGGACAGCCATATCTACGATGAGGAGCATGTGGCGGAGGTCATAGAGCACGCACTGACTCGGGCGGCTGAGGACAAGGTGCAGGTGGTTCCGCTCATCCTGCGAAAAGCACTTTTTCCCAACACCCATCGCCTCTGGGAAAAAGTGTACAGCAGCCGGATACAGGCCCGTGACATGGTTTCGAAGGTCATGGAAATGCCGGCCTTTCTGCACGGATTCCTACAGGATCCGGGCACCTATCCGATGATCATCAGTCCCGGAAGTACCGGTGAACTGCTGGGCGAAGTGCTCAGTGAGAGTGTCGGCGGAAAAATGTATACCGGGACCCTTTTTCTCAACCGTGAAGGAAAATACATGGCCATTCCGGACATGGGCTCCCTGCCGGGTCTGGCCGGGACCGGGCGGGTTCTGCCCCAGACTGCACTGATGCAGCTGGCTCTGATTTTCGGGCAGGAGGACATGATCACAGCGGCGCGGGTGCTCTTCCGGGCCATTCTGAACAGCTTTGAGAACCAGTGGCTGCCTCCGGGGGCCGGCGGGAGCATGAGTACAGAGAGCATCGGGGATTTCATCGCGTCCTATGTGGACGAACAGCTCAGCAAGGCGCTGCCCCAGTCTGCAGGCGGCGCGTCCTGAACAGACCTTCACTGCTCCGGCAGTTCAGTTTTATAAAAAATAATAGACAGGAATAATTCATGGCAGAACGATTCTTCATAGTTGACGGTATGGCCATCGCCTACAGGGCGCATTTTGCCCTGATCCGTCAGCCTCTGGTCACCAGTGACGGGCGGCATGTCAGTGCCACCCACGGATTTCTGAGGGCCATTCTCAAACTGATAAAGGACGAAAACCCGGACTACATCGCCATCGCCTTTGACAGCCGGGAGAAAACCTTCCGGCATCAGAAATATCCGGAGTACAAGGCGACCCGGGAGAAAATGCCCTTCGAGATGGTGCCGCAGATCGGCTGGATCAAGGAAGTGGTGGAGGCGATGAACATCCCGCTGCTGGAGATGCCGGGCTGGGAGGCCGACGACATCATCGGCACTCTGGCGCTGAAAGCCAGGGAGCGGGGGCTGCAGAGTTTTATGGTCACCGGCGACAAGGATTTCATGCAGCTGGTGAATGAGGACATCTTCATGTATTCGCCGGCCACGGGGCGAAGTGAACTCACCGTATACGATGCTGAGAAAGTCCGTGAAAAATGGGGGGTGGGTCCGGAGCGGATCGTCGACCTGCTGGCCCTCATGGGTGACAGCAGCGACAATGTGCCGGGTATCCCGGGTGTGGGAGAGAAGACAGCCGTCAAACTCCTGACGCAGTACGGAAGTTTCGACGAAGTGCTGGCTCACGCAGAGGAGCAGAAGAACGCCCGGGTGAGGGAAGGCCTGAAAAAGGGCCGCGAAAGCGGGATCCTGAGCCGCGAACTGGTGACCATTGATACCGATGTGCCGGTGGATATCGACTGGGACAGCCTGAGGCGCGGGGCCTTCAACAGCGCAAAACTGGAGGAACTGCTGCGTTCCTTCGAATTTTTCTCACTTCTGCGGGAGCTGGTGGACAGTCCGGGTCAGGCAGCGGGTCAGGCAGCGGGTCAGGCCTCGGGAGCGCAGGGGGAGAAGCCGGCGGCAGCCGCGCTGCAGAGTTATCAGGTCATCACGGAGCAGGCTCAGCTGCAGACATTTCTCGGGCAGCTGAAGGAGCAGACATGTTTTGCCTTCGACACCGAGACCGACAGCACCGAGGCCATGGAGGCCGAGCTGATCGGCATGAGTTTCAGCTGGCAGACGGGGGAGGCATTTTATCTGCCGCTGCGATATGCGGGTAAGGACGCGGAGATCTTTGACGCAGAGGACGACAGGAGGGCCGTGCTGGACATGCTGAAGCCGATCCTGGAGAGCCCTGCCGTTGAGAAAGTGGGTCAGAACATCAAATACGATGCCCTGGTGCTGGTCAAGTACGGAATTCGCATGCAGGGGCTGGCCTTTGACACGATGGTTGCGGAATATATTCTCAACCCCGACAGCAACAGCTACAAGCTGGACAATCTGGCAGAGCAGTATCTGCATTACCGGATGCAGCCGATAGAGGAACTGATCGGAAAGGGCCGGGAGCAGATCAGCATGGCTCTGGTGGACCGGGACCGGGCGGGCTGGTATGCCTGTGAAGACGCGGATGTGACCTGGCAGCTCTACGGTATTCTGAAAGAACGCCTGAAGAAGGAAGGTCTGGAAACCGTCTTCTATGACATTGACATGCCGCTGGTGGACGTGCTTGTGAGCATGGAGGCGGCGGGGATGCATGTGAATACGGATTTCCTGAAGGATATGAGCGGGGTGCTGGAAAAGGATCTGGCGGAGAGCGAAGAGGGCATCTATGCTCTGGCCGGGGAAGAATTCAACATCAACAGTCCCGGTCAGCTGGCGGTCATCCTTTTCGAGAAACTGGGGCTGAAGCCGGTGAAAAAGACCAAAACGGGTTTCAGCACGGATGTGACGGTTCTGGAGCAGCTTCAGCACGAACATCCGCTGCCGGCGAAGATCCTGGAATACCGGGGTCTGGCCAAACTGAAAAGCACCTATGTGGACGCCATTCCGCAGCTGCGCAATACACGGACAGGGCGCATCCACAGCTCTTTCAATCAGACTGTGGCAGCCACGGGGCGACTGAGCAGCACCAATCCGAACCTGCAGAACATCCCGATCCGCAGTGAGCGGGGGCGGGAGATCCGCAAGGCCTTTGTCCCGGGCAGGGAGGGCTGGCAGATCCTGGCGGCGGACTACAGTCAGGTGGAACTGAGGATCGTGGCCCATTTGAGCGGGGATGAGAATCTGATCCGGGCCTTCCGGGAGGACATGGACATACATGCGGCCACAGCCGCCCTGATCTTCGGCACTGATCCGGGGCTGGTCAGTTCGGACATGCGCCGCACCGCCAAAGTGGTGAATTTCGGCATACTCTACGGTGCCGGACCCTTCCGCATCTCGCAGGAACTGGGTATTTCCAGGGCCGATGCCGCCGGCATCATCAAAGCCTATTTCGACAGTTACAGGGAGCTGCAGACTTACATTGACGAGACCACCGCCTTTGCTGAAGAACACGGATACGTGGAAACCCTCTTCGGTCGCCGCAGGGGCATCCGGGACATCAGCAGTACAAACCGGAACCTGCGGGAGGCGGCCAAGCGCATCCTGATCAACATGCCGGTGCAGGGCACCGCCGCAGATCTGATCAAGGTTGCCATGAACCGACTGCATGCAAAATTCAGGGTTCTGGGTCTGAAGAGTATGATGATCAGCCAGGTCCATGATGAACTGATCTTCGAGGTGGCAGCGGACGAAATGGACATCGTGAGGGAGACCGTCCGCTTTGAAATGGAGCATGCCGTCGAACTGAAAGTGCCGCTGAAAGTGGATATCGGCAGCGGCAGAGACTGGTTTGAATGCAAATAAACCCGGTTCGACCATGGTTCGACCTAGGTCGAACCGGGATGAACACTGCAGTTGAAATTAGAGGCCGCAATCGGTAAATTGGGCCATGGAGAAACACATGAATCAGACACTGATAGAAAAGATGCTGCTGCAGAACAGCGGCGAGACCCAGATCACACCGGGAGACCTTATCCGGGTACAGCCCACGCTGATCGCCAGCTCTCACTACAGCATTAACCGCACCATCCGCACCTTCAAGCGCAGCGGCATGAAAAAACTGGTGAACAAGGACAATATCGTCATCATCAACAATGCCAGTCCTGTGGACAGCAGCCATCAGAGCATGGATACCTTTCTGCTGCAGAAATTCATCCGGGATTATGAGATCGACCATTATTATGAGCTGGGCCGCAGCGGTGTGCCTTCCGTGCTTCTGGAGGAGCAGGGTTTCATAGTGCCGGGGACACTGATGGTCAGCGCGGAGCAGAATTTCAGCGAACTGGGAGCACTCGGGGCCTATATNCTGGACAACAGCCCCAACGAAGTGGCGCTCAGCTGGGCGACCGGTGAACAGTGGATCAAGGTGCCGCACAGTGTGGAGCTGACCCTGGAGGGAAAGCTGGGCAACTGGATCACGGGGACCGATCTGGCCTTGACCGTCATGAAAGATTTCGTGGTTCCCGAAGAGGACAATTACATATTTGAGGTCAAAGGTGCGGGTCTGGAGCATCTGCCGATCCACGAACGCTTCAATCTGGCACGGGTTCTCAGCGATCTGAGCGGTCGTTCTGTGATCTTTGAGGTTGACCAGGCGGTTCTGGAATATCTGTCTGACAGGACACGGCGGGAAGCGGAGTATTATTACGGAGATCCGGACGCGCGTTACATTCAGCGTCTGAAGGTAAATATGAATGCTGTGGAGCCGATGCTCTGTGTGAGCAGCGACGCCGAGGAGATCAGCTATTTCAAGGTCGGTGATTTTGACGGGGACAGTTCCCGGCCGGGTATTGACAAGATCTTCATGGGTGCCTGCGGCGGAGGCCGTGTGGAGGATGTTCAGGTCGGCATTCGCAGCAGCCGCTTCAGCAGAGTGAACCCGCATGTTCAGACCATCTTCATGCCCTCTTCGGCCAGAACCTGGAGTGATCTGATCAGTGAAGGACTGATGGGAATCCTCACGGACCTGGGTCACGAGATCTACCCGGCGAGTTTCTTCCGCACCCTGGCGGAAAGTGTGGGGATCTACACCAGCAATGTGCATGTTATGACCAGTTCCAGCCTTCTATTTCTGCATGCCATGGAGACCAACGGGCACAATATCTACCTGAGCAGCATCATGACTGCATTTGCCTCCTCGGTCAAAGGTCGCATCACCCATCCCGCGGCCCTGCAGGCGGAAGGGGAAAAGCAGGAATCCCCCTCCTGATGCGGACGCTTCCGCAGACGATAAGAGAAGATCATCCGGTCGCTTCTGAAGAGCCGGACACTGAGCGCGGCAGCGTTTCATTCTACACATTGGGCTGCAAGCTGAATCAGGCTGAGACGGACGGCCTGGAGAGGGAATTCCGCCGCCGGGGTTACCGTGTGCTGCCCTTTCGGGAAAAGGCGGATCTGACGGTCATCAACACCTGCACAGTCACCAATCAGGCGGATGCAAAGGACAGAAACATCATTCGACAGGCGGTTGCGGCCAGTCCGGAGGGACGGGTCGCGGTGATCGGCTGTTACAGTCAGGTGAGTCCGGGGGAGATCGCGGCCATTGACGGCGTGGATCTGATTCTGGGCAGCAAGGAAAAATTCCGGCTCTTCGAGCATCTCGACGAGCTGCCATTGCGCAGAACAGGCGAGCCAGTGATCGTGCTGGATGACAGAGCCTCGCGCAACAGCTACCCTGAGACCCGCTTTCTGAGCTCTACGACACGGACCCGGGCCTTTCTGAAGATACAGGACGGCTGCAGCTATTTCTGCAGCTTCTGCATCATACCCTTTGCCCGGGGCAACACGGCCAGCCGCCCGATGGACAGCATTCTCCGGGAAATGGAAAGACTGCATNGNGAGGGTTACAAGGAATTTGTTCTGACGGGTGTGAATATCGGGACCTACCGGGACGGCGACCGGGACCTGCTGACCCTGCTGCAGGCTGTCAACCGTTTCGGCAGTGACCTGAGGCTGCGGATCAGCAGCATTGAGGTGAACCTCCTGGACGACCGCATTCTGGACCATATTGCCGCGGGCTCCAATGTGGCGGAGCATTTCCATCTGCCTCTGCAGAGCGGCTCCACCCCCATTCTGAAGGCAATGCAGAGAAAATACACAGCAGACTATTATCTGAAAAGGGTTGAGACCCTCCGACAGCGCTTTCCTGACGCGGCCGTCGGCGCGGATGTGATCACCGGTTTTCCCGGTGAAGGCGAGGCACATCATGAGGAGACCCTGGCCCTGATCCGGGACATGGCTCCCTCCTACCTCCATGTTTTCCGCTACAGCGAGCGGCAGGGGACGAAGGCCGCTGACATGCCCGGCAAAGTCCCGGAAGGCGTTAAAAAGCGGAGAGCCGCTGAACTGAAGGCTTTGGACGAACGGAGCCGTGAGGCCTATCTCGCACGTTTCAGCGGAAAAAGCGGGAGAGTACTCTGGGAACGCCGGGAGAAGGGTCTGCTGGAGGGTTTGTCGGACCACTATGTACGGGTTCAGTGCGAGGCGCCGGACGAGCGTCTTCTGAACAGCTTCAGTTCTGTCCGTTTTCTGGGTCCGGCAGACGGGGCACTGAAAGGAGAGATTATTTGAAAGGTCCCTTTTTCATCGGCGTTGCGGGCAACATCGGTGTCGGCAAGACCACTTTTACGCAGATGATCAGTGAACATTTTGACTGGGATCCGCATTACGAGGTGGTTGTGGACAACCCCTATCTCGAGGATTTCTACTCGGATATGATGCGCTGGAGTTTCCATCTGCAGATCTTTTTCCTGAGCAAGCGTTTTCAGGTGCAGAAGACCATCACCCGGCTGCAGCGCACGACCATACAGGACCGGACCATCTACGAGGATGCCAATATCTTTGCGAAGAGCATCTTCGAGCTGGGCAACATGACAGAACGGGACTGGGACAATTACCGGGAGCTCTTCGGCGAGATGACCTCCTATCTCAAATCCCCGGACCTGATCATCTACCTTCAGGCAGGCACGGACTCGTTGATCAGCCGCATCAAAAAGCGGGGTCGTGACTACGAGCAGAGCATGGACCTGGAGTACCTGCACTTGCTCAACATGCGTTACGACCAGTGGATCGGCGAGCTTCAGAAAAGCGGGGACATCCCGGTTCTGCTCATCCCCACAGACGGCCATGACTTTGTGGAGGAACAGGACTTCCGGAAGGACATATTCCGCCGGGTGGAGCAGCGGCTGACGGACCTGTACGGATAGAGAGGCGGGCGCTTCGGAGAACCGGAAGGAACAGGCAGTGAAGACTAAGAAAAAAGTGAGGAAGATATGAAGATCATCAGAAGAACTGACAGTCTCATCGGCGGAATCGACTACAGCAAACTGGGTTTCGGCAAATATTTCAGTGACCACATGTACCATCAGGTTTATGACAGGGGTGCCTGGCAGGAGGCGGAGATCAAAGCATTCGCCCCCATTCCCATGAGTCCGGCAAACATCACCCTGCACTACAGTCAGACCATTTTCGAGGGACAGAAAGCCTTTTATGGCGTGGACGGAAAGATCCGTCTTTTCCGTCCGGAGGCAAATTTTGCCCGACTTCGGCGTTCGGCTGAGCGGATGGTCATGCCGGATCCGCTGGAAAAGGATTTTTTCGAGGGTCTGCATGCGCTGATGCGTCTGGACAGGCAGTTCATCCCGAAGGAATGGGGCACTTCCCTGTACATCCGCCCCTTCATTTTTGCTGCAGACGAGGTGATCGGCGTGAAGCCCGGAGACCGTTACAACTTCTTTATCATCACATCTCCGGTGGCAGGTTATTATGAAGAGGGTGTCAACCCTGTGAAGATCAAGGTCTGCACCGATTTCGCACGGGTCGTAAAAGGCGGACTGGGCGAGGTGAAGGCCGGCGCCAACTATGCAGCAAGCCTCTATGTGGGTCACAAGGCCAAGAAAGAGGGTTTTGCCCAGGTGCTGTGGCTGGACAGCCTTGAACACCGCTATGTGGACGAAGTAGGGACGATGAATATCATGTTTGTCATCGACGACCGCCTGATCACCCCGAGCCTTGAGGGCACCATCCTGCCCGGCATCACCCGGGACAGCGCTCTCAAACTCGCCCGCAGCTGGGGCTGGACCGTGGAGGAGCGGCCTGTGGAATTCGCAGAGGTGATCGATGCCCATGACAGGGGCACACTGCAGGAAGTCTTCGGCACAGGCACCGCCGCCGTCATATCCCCCGTTGGCGAACTGAATTATGAGGGCCGCAGCTACAGGATCAACGATTTTCGCACCGGTGAAAAGGCGCAGGCACTTTACGATGCCATCACCGGAATTCAGTACGGCAAGCTGGAGGATCCCTTCGGCTGGAACACCCTGGCGGAGGACTGAGATCCCGGATACCGTCTTTCAGTAAAAAAATAAGCACCTTTCACAGGGCCAACGGACCATGCTAGACAGGCAGAAGACAGAGCACAGCCCACCGTTCAGAATTCATCCGCTGAGGATTCTTCTCCTTCTGATGCTTCTCCTGCTGAGCGCTGCCGCGCCGGGGCGTCTGCCGGGTCAGGAGAGCGGCGCCGGACAGGACGCCCTGATGTATATACACTGCGACCGGGACTCCCTCCTGCTCTATCTGAACGGGGACATACTGGGCCGCAGTCCGCTTCAGGAGGGCTTTCATCTCGAGGAGGGCTATCATTTTGTCTCCTTTTTCAACCATGAGATGACGCGGCCGGATCCGGGCATCAAAAACAGCCGTCAGAGCCGGATTCTGATGGAGTTGGGCACAAAAAGTGTGTACCTTCATGCCGGGGACACCCTTCACCTGAGCATGCAGTGGACCCCGCTGGAGCTGCAGATACGGCAATGGAGAAGCGAAGAACGGCGCGGCAGATTATTCACAGTTTCGGCTGCCCTTCTGCTTTTTCTGATCGGAGGACTTTTTAACCTTGGTGCCTGAGAGAACAGATTTGCGGACAGAGACCTCTCAAAAATCGCGGATATGGTCTGCGTCGGGAGTTGAGACCGCCGGGACGGCCCTTCTGGGTATTCTGCCTCTGCTTATTCTGCTTTTTACAGGAACGGGACTGTTTTTCAGCTGTGCGGAGACGGGCGTGGAGGACACGGAGGCACCGACGGTAGAGCTGATCAGTCCGCCGGACAGCAGTCTGGTTTACGGGCGCATCGAGCTGAAGGCTGCNGCATCGGACAATATCGGTGTAGACCATGTGAATTATTTTATCGGGGACTCGCTGCTGAATCTGCAGACCCTGAATTCACCGCCCTATACCTGGTATCTGAACTCCACGGCTCTGGAGGACAGGACATTTTACACACTTGAGGCCATTGCAGTGGACAATGCGGATAACATATCGGCCGCTGCAGGGGCGGTGATCTACGTGAAGAATGAGGGTCGGGGGCCGCTGCTGCCGCTGTATTTCAGGAGCACAGCCCAGGGGAAGCACTATGCCGATCTGGAGTGGGAAGGGAGTTTGGACCGCCGCTTTGAACGCTATGAACTCTACCGGAGCCTGCGTGACAGTTCGGCCTTTCCCGACAGCGCGATCGTCGTAATTACAGACAGGGCTGTGGTGAGCTACAGGGACACGGGACGGGGAGAAAGTCCCTTCGGGCTGGTGGATTCCAGCACTTACTATTACAGGTTGGGGATATTCAACAATGACAGTCTCAGCAGTATGAGTCAGACCCTGACGGTGCAGACAAAAATACCGGCCAAACTGCAGTGGCTCGACGGGGGCATCGCCGGGACGGACAAGCGTTCGATCAGCCTGCGCTGGCATCCGCTGAGTGCTGAGGACCGGGCGGATCTGGCCGCGCTGCAGGTCATGCGTTCCTCATCCCGGGACAGCATCCGCTATTTCAGCATCCCGGACACGCTTTACAGAAATCCCTGGACCGACGACAGTCTGGCGGCAGGCACCAATTACAGCTACAGCATCCGGCAGGTGGATTCACTGGGTTTCGGCAGCCCCTGGTCGTCTACACTGAAGGCGTCCACCGAAAAATTCAGTTATCTGCCCCGGATCAATTCCATTATCGGCAAAAACGAAGTGCAGTTCTGGTTCAGCCCCTACTTTGACAATGATTTCAAGCGCTATGAGGTTTTTATGGACAGCGCAGCGGTGGATTCGGCGGATCCGGGACTGCCGCTCTTCAGCCGCGGCGACAGGGATTCGGTCTTTTTCAATATCCGCGGTCTGAAGTCAAATGTCCGCTACTATCTGCTGATCCGGATCTCTGATGTCTTCGGCAACCTCTCAGACAAGCACTGGAGTTTCAGCACCCTGGCGGTGGAGACGCCGGAACTGCTGCCGGAATGGGTTGAGAAGTACAACATCGACCTGCTCTGGTCAGAGTACGATCCGCGCTACACGGACTTCGCGGAATACCGGCTCTACCGGCTCCCCGTGGAAACTGACGACTGGACCCTGCTGCAGCCGATCTTCAGGACGGATGAGCGAATGAGTCTGAGACAGCGGGTGGCGGACCTGGCGCCCGGAACGAATTATTTCTTCCGTGCGGTGCATCTGGACAGTTCTGGAAATACCGGTGTGTCCCCCGTGACACGGGTTCTGACAGACATTCTCAACGGCGTGGAGATCAGTGATGTGTCCCCTGTCAGCGGCGGATATGAGATCAGCTGGGACTGGAGCGGCGAAGCAGAGGAGGCTCTGGATCATTTCGAACTCTTCCGGCGCAGCCGCAGTGAGGGGTCGGACACCTGGGGCCCTGAAAATATGATCGGAACAGGCAGCGACATGCAGTGGACGGATCTGGATACAGACGAAGGCAGTGAATACGCCTATCGGGTGGAACTCGTTGACGGCGCCGGCCATCGGATCAGCAGCCGTTCCGAAGGTCTGGACTGCGGTGCTCAGCCCGGAGCCACCCTCATGTTCACCGATCTGACGGAACATTCACTGACCTTCCGCTGGTATTTCAAGGACAGGGAGCAGGATCTGACCAACTTTTACCGGCATTATCTGTACAGCAGCGGCAAAGGGAATTTCCCGGCCCATCCTGACTCAGCCGCCGCCGATGAACTTCAGCTGCATGCCGTCATCAACCGCAGGGACATCTCCACCTTCAGCGAGTACAACGCCGTCTCAGGCCTGCGATATTTTCGACTCTATACGGAAAATCTATGCGGTGAGCTCGGCGCCTCCAATGTGGTACCGGCTGTGCTCAACCCCTGAGCGGGGACAGCAGATAGGCCCGAAAAGAGAAAAGGCTAAAAATGAGAACAGGTCAAAAATGAGAACAGGTCAGAAATGAGAAAGTGCCCACAGTGAAAACACGTTCAGTCACTCTGCTCATCATCACCCTGATCTCTATTCTGATCATTATGCTGAATACCTGTACGGCACCGCCTCCCGTGGGCGGCGCGAGAAATTTTGTCTATCTCCACGGCAGTAATTATCTTGAAATTCCTCACACCGCCGATCTGGACCGTCTGAGCACAGGTGATTTCACTGTAGAAGGCTGGTTCAGCAGTCAGGGCGCCGTGTCTGAGGAACTGTCTGCACTGTTCATGCTCGGCAACGACCTGGGGGAAAACACCCTCGGACTCTATCATGATGCAGACCAGGGAAACATGTGGGCCCTTTTTGTCAATGACCGCCTCGCCGGCCTCAAAGAATCCTCTCTGAACACCGGTGACGGAGCCATACATTTCATGCTCTTCAGCTATACCGACAGCATCAGGACCTACCGCCTCTATCTCGACGGTGAACTCTTTATGAAGGGCAGCGCAGACCTTCCCCTGGATTTCCAGAACAGCAATCTGCTCATCGGCGCGGACTACGACGGTCCAAACACCCATGTCGGCAATCTCTGGTGGGGCAATATCTACGAATGGCGCCTCTGGAGCAGCGATTCAGACTCCGCCGCCGCCGCGTTCAAGCACAGTCACCCCAACAAACTGACAGAGCACTACAGTCCCAACTGGCAGAACACACTTCTGGCCCTCTGGCGAATGGACGCAGAAAACGGGGAGGTTCCGGACGACAGCCCCAACAGCAGCCCTGCCTTCATCATGGAATTTCTGAATAAAAGATCCATTTCTCCGGGGACAGAGCCTAAGCCCCTCAATCCCTGATGAACTGAGCTTGCCCAATATGACATTTATCCGTAGATTTGCCGCAAATTGAAGGGAGAGCAAATGAAAATAGTTTTACTCCGACATGGAGAAAGTGTCTGGAACAAAGAGAACAGATTCACCGGCTGGACCGATGTGGATCTGTCCGAAAAAGGACTTCAGGAAGCAAAAAATGCCGGCCGTCTCCTCAGAGAAGCCGGATTTGAATTTGATATGGCCTACACATCCGTTCTGAAAAGAGCTATCCGCACACTTTGGATGACCCTGGACGAACTGGATCAGATGTGGATTCCCGTCATCCGGGACTGGCACCTGAATGAGCGGCATTACGGAGCCCTGCAGGGACTGAACAAGGCAGAGACCGCTGAGAAATACGGTGACGAGCAGGTTCTGGTCTGGCGCCGCAGCTACGACACCCCCCCTCCGGCCCTGACAACCGACGACCCACGCTTTCCGGGACATGAAAAACGTTATGCCGACCTGAGCGACAGCGAACGTCCTCTCACCGAATGCCTCAAAGACACAGTGGACCGCTTCGTTCCCTTTTATGAGAATGAGATCATGCCGAAAATGCGTGAAGGTAAAAGCATCCTGATCGCCGCCCACGGCAACAGCCTTCGAGCCCTCGTCAAATACCTCGACAATATCAGTGACGAAGACATCGTCAGCCTCAACATCCCCACAGGCATGCCTCTGGTCTATGAACTTGATGAAGACCTGAAAGCCGTCCGCTCCTACTACCTCGGTGACGCAGATGCCGTCGCCAAAGCACAGGCCGCCGTTGCAGCCCAGGGCCGTGCCTCCCGCTGAAAACCGCAGATCTACTGCGCTACCGCAGATGCCGCGGATGAACGGCGCTGACACGGATGCCGCGGATGAACGGCGCTGACACGGATGCCGCGGATGTACACGGATGAACACTGATACTGCACTTTTTTGTTAACTGCGCTACCGCAGATGCCGC
>JGI11705J14877_10000758_pt1 | contig 19563 bp, 23 predicted proteins | sample Etolaghawater15m_FD_14877 | JGI IMG/M metagenome (IMG submission 14877)
TCCAAATGCAAAACGGCGCTTCATCAGAAGCGCCGTTTGTGTGTGGGGGGCTGAATTTTAGCCTTCGTTTAAAAGCCTTGCCGCCAAGGGCGCGTAATAGGTGAGCACACCGTCAGCCCCGGCGCGTTTAAACGCCATCAAGCTTTCCATCATTGCGGCCTCGCCATTCAACCAGCCATTCCCTGCGGCGGCTTGGATCATGGCGTATTCGCCGCTGACCTGATAGGCGAACGTCGGCATGGCGAAGGTTTCTTTGATGCGCCGCAATATGTCGAGATAGGGCATGCCCGGTTTGACCATCAGCATGTCGGCGCCCTCTGAGACGTCCAGTGCCACTTCGCGCAAAGCTTCGTCCGAATTGGCCGGGTCCATCTGATAGGTTTTTTTGTCGCCTTTCAAAACCCCGCCAGAGCCCACCGCATCGCGAAAGGGGCCGTAAAAGCTGGACGCATATTTGGCCGCGTAAGACAGGATCTGAACCCGTTGAAAGCCTTCCCCGTCAAGGGCTTGGCGAATGGCTTTGATGCGGCCATCCATCATGTCTGAGGGCGCGACGATGTCGCACCCGGCGCGCGCTTGGACAACGGCTTGTTGACACAACAGATCAAGCGTTTCGTCGTTCAAAATTTCCCCGTTCTGCACCAGCCCGTCATGACCGTCCGAATTGTAGGGGTCCAAGGCGACGTCGCAAATCACGCCCAAATCGTCGCCGTGAGCCTCTTTGATGGCGCGTACAGCGCGACACACCAAATTGTTGGCATTAAGGCCTTCTTTGGCGTCGGGGGTTTTTAAGGCCGGATCGGTGCTGGGAAACACCGCAATGGCGGGAAGGCCTAAGGCCTTGGCTTCGCCGGCTGCCTTGACGATGAGATCAATGGACAGGCGCTCGACACCCGGCATGGAGGTCACCGATTCCCGTTGCCCCTGGCCGTCGATGATAAACAGGGGCCAGATCAGATCGTTGGCGGTGAGGGTGTTTTCGCACACCATCCGGCGCGACCAACTCTGCGCGCGGTTGCGCCGCATGCGCACATGGGGAAATTCACCGAGACCGGCCAGAAAATTGCTCAAAAGAATCCCCTTCATCGTGTTGTCTTGCCACTGTGATGGCCACTGTGATGGCCATGTGGTGGCCAAGGGGCAAAGAATGCTCGGGTGCCCCCATCATGTCAATTTGCACATACCATATCGGCAAGGCCCAAATTGCCAACAGAAATCTTTTCACAAGCCCAAATTGGGCGTATTGATTGGCTATGGCAATGAAACGCTTTGGTGGCTCTCAAGAGACGGTGTTGGGTGAGGTGTTGTTTGAATTTCAACGCCACGGCAACATCATGCGCGTCACCGCCATCGATCCCAAGTCCGGCACCGAAGTGGTCATGATCGCCGATCCGCGCCACAGCCAAACCATCATCAAACGCTTGGCCATGCGAAAATTACTGTACGTCATGAACAAAAAGGCCGTGCAGGCGCAAAAAGACCGTGACTTGAGGGCATAAAATCTGCTTATGGATGCCGTATAGGTGTTAGCGCTATTCATCAGTGCCCAATCTGTGATATCTGGGTAGGTACAAATCTGCTGGGGGGTAGGTTTGCGTGTCGGGAGGGCACAATAATGGTTGGAGTCATGGCAACGCTGCCAGACATTCAAGATGATCATTTGTTTGCCGTGAGGCTGATGGAGCACTTGGTCGTGCCGACATTCGTTCTGAATGCCGAAGGCGACGTGATCATTTGGAATAAAGCCTGTGAACGTCTAACGGGGGTCAACGCCGCAGAGGTGTTAAATACAAAAAATCATTGGTGCGCATTTTACGACAAACCTCGGGCCTGTCTGGCCGATATATTGGTTCAAGGCCGTGCCGATGAGATGGAGGGATTGTACACGTCCTATTCTGCACCGGGGGATTCCCATCAGGGATTGCGGGCAGAAAATTGGTGTGTAATGCCCCGAGCCGCCAAACGCCTCTATCTCGCCATCAATTCCGGGCCTATTTACAATGATATAGGTGAGTTGATCGCCGTGGTCGAAACGCTGCGCGATATGACGGAGCAAAAGCAGGCGGAAAATGCCCTGCAAAGCTTGGCGCACAAGGATGGTCTGACGGGCATCGCCAACCGCCGTTCGTTTGATATGGCCCTGGAAGCCGATTTGCTGCATGCCAAACGCGAACAAGCGCCGTTAGCACTGTTGCTGTGTGATATTGACCACTTTAAGCTCTATAATGACCTCTACGGCCATCAAAAGGGCGACCGATGCTTGAAACTTGTGGCGAAGGCGATTGCCGCCGAGGTCAAGCGGCCGAGCGATTTGGCTGCACGCTACGGCGGTGAAGAGTTTGCGGCTATTTTGCCGGGCATTGACCAAGCGGGGGCCTTGCGCGTCGCCGAATCCATCCGTGCCGCTGTGTTTGCGCTCAATGAACGCCATAAAGGCAGTGAAACTTCTGATCGTGTCACCCTTAGCATCGGTTTGGTGTGTCTGGTTCCCGATGATTTGATGCGTGAGGCCGACTTGATCGAGCGGGCCGACAGGGCGCTTTATTCCGCCAAGGAAAGTGGCCGGAACCAAGTGGTGGTGGCCGACGCGACGGCGTAATGGTCGTCGCGTCGTCATCATAAACGGTCTTTTTGCTCTGCTGCACGACCACTTTGCCTTTGCCCGCCCATAAGCTATAGTCGTTTATCCTTAAAAACAGCGAAGTTCTGAACTGATGATCGAGATCGTGCGCGCCAAACTCCATGGTATTCGGGTGACCGATGCCAACCTGAACTATCAAGGGTCCATCACCTTGGACCCGGAGTTGTGTGAACGGGTCGGCATCTTGCCCATGGAATTCGTCGATATCTGGAACAAAAATTCCGGCGCGCGGATTCAAACCTATGTGATTTTAGGTGACGCGGGATCGCGCTGTTGTGTGCTGAACGGTTCCGCTGCGCGCACCTGCCAACCGGGCGATGAAATCATCATCGCGGCCAGGGAATTCATTAACCGATCTGAAATATATGACATCAAGCCCAAGGTTTTGACCTTCAAGGCCAACAATGAAATCGATCAAGAGTTGTTTTACGATGTGTTCGAGACCCCGGACCGGGCGCACAACTTTCGCATCATGAACGGTGCCGAGGTGGTCGATTTCCGCGATACGGCCCGAGATATGGCCCGAGATACGGCCAAGAAAAGCAGCCTCTAAGCGGTTCCTGCCTAAAAAACTTGCCTCGACCTTGGTCTTTTACCGGCCCGAGCACTTGTGCCCGCTTGGCAGAGGGGGACGATATATGGTAACTAAGCGCTCGCTTGGACCTTCCCCAGGGTACCGTTGAAATCTGGATATGGACGAGACACTCATGTCGAATGACACCATCGCAATCGCTTGCGACCACGGCGCTTTTGCCCTGAAACAGCATTTGGTCGCTTATCTGCAAGGCAAAGGCCTGACGGTCTTGGATCTTGGTGTTCCCAACACCGATTCTGTGGATTATCCCGAATACGGTTATGCCATGGCCCACGCCATCAAAGACGGCAAGGCATCTAAGGGGATTTTGATGTGTGGCAGCGGCATTGGGATTTCCATCGCTGCCAACCGCTTTCCCGAAATCCGTGCGGCCCTGGTCACCGACGTCACCTGTGCGCGTCTGGCACGGGAACACAACAACGCCAACGTGTTGTGTTTGGGCGGGCGGATGATCGGCCCCGATTTGGCGGAAGAATGCGTTGATACGTTCCTCAACACGGATTTCGATGGCGGTGAACGTCATGTGCGCCGTGTCGGGTTGCTCGGCAATCCAAAATAGTCGTTTCTCTTTTTTAGCCTCTAGGACAAAGTGCTGCACTCATGACCAGCTATCCCAACGATGAACTTGCTCAGTTTTTTTCCAAATCGCTCAGCGAAACCGATCCGGTGCTGAAAGCTTCTATTGATGACGAATTGGGCCGCCAGCAAAATCAGGTTGAGCTGATCGCGTCGGAAAACATCGTTTCCAAGGCGGTTTTGGAAGCGCAAGGCAGCGTTTTGACCAATAAATACGCCGAAGGCTATCCGGGTAAGCGCTATTATGGCGGTTGTGAATATGTGGACGTGTCCGAACAATTGGCCCAAGACCGCGCCAAAGAGATTTTCGGTTGCGCCTACGTCAACGTTCAGCCCCATTCCGGCGCCCAAGCCAATGGCGGCGTGTTTATGGCCCTGTTGCAGCCTGGCGACACCATTTTGGGCATGAGCCTGGCGGCAGGCGGCCACTTGACCCACGGTGCGCCTCCGGCGCAGTCGGGCAAGTGGTTCCATGCGGTTCAATACGGCGTTAACGAAAGCGATCTGCGGATCAATTTCGACGAAGTCGAAACCTTGGCCCGCGAACACAAGCCGAAGCTGATCATCGCGGGCGGCTCGGCGTATCCCCGGCACATCGATTTTGCCCGGTTCCGGGCGATTGCCGACGAAGTGGGCGCGTACTTGATGGTCGATATGGCGCACTTCGCCGGTTTGGTTGCCGCAGGCGTGCACCCCAGCCCGGTGGGCATCGCCGATATCACCACCACCACCACGCACAAGACGCTCCGCGGTCCGCGTGGCGGCATGATTTTGACCAATGACGAAGCGATCGCGAAAAAGATCAACTCGGCCATCTTCCCGGGTCTGCAGGGTGGTCCGCTGATGCATGTCATCGCCGCCAAGGCGGTGGCTTTTGGTGAAGTCTTGCGCCCGAGCTTTAAAGACTACGGCAAGCGGGTGGTTGAAAACGCCCAGGTTCTGGCTCAGACCATGGTCGATGGCGGCTACGCCATTTCTACCGGCGGCACCGATACCCATTTGATGCTGGTCGACTTGCGCCCCAAAGGCGTGAAGGGCAACGCTGCGGAACATGCTTTGGACCGCGCGGGCATTACCTGTAACAAAAACGGCATTCCGTTTGATACCGAAAAGCCCATGGTGACCTCTGGCGTGCGTTTTGGCACCCCTGCGGGCACCACCCGTGGTTTTGGTGTGGCTGAATTCAAACACATTGGCGAAATGGCGTGTGAAGTGTTGGACGGACTGGCTGCAAATGGCGAAGACGGCAACGGCGCCGTTGAGGCCGCCGTCCGCGCCAAAGTTCTGGCCTTGTGCACACGTTTCCCAATTTATGGCTAATCTGGTCGTAAGCCAGAACAAAGAAAGGCAGGACCATGCGTTGTCCGTTTTGCAGTCACAGCGACACCCAGGTGAAAGACTCTCGTCCCAGTGAGGACAACGCCACCATCCGTCGTCGGCGCTACTGCCCGGCATGTGGATCGCGTTTCACGACCTTCGAGAGGGTTCACTTGCGTGAACTCACGGTGGTCAAAACCGACGGCCAGAAGGTTGCGTTTGATCGCGAAAAGGTCAAACGGTCCATGGAAATTGCCCTGCGCAAGCGCCCCACCACCGAAGATCAGATTGAACGCATCGTCAACGGCATCCAGCGCCGCCTGGAAACGTCTGGTGAAACGGAAATTCCGTCCAAGGCCATTGGCGAATTGATCATGGAACGGCTGATGGAAGTGGACAAGGTGGCTTACGTGCGCTTTGCATCTGTTTACAAAGATTTCCATGAAATCAAAGACTTCAATGAGTTTATTGGAAACTTAGGTGAGCGAGATTAAGCTCGACGACGAAGACTACATGCGCGCCGCGTTGAGCTTGGCGCGTCGGGGGCTGGGCAACACCGCCCCCAATCCCGCGGTGGGTTGCATTTTGGTCAAAGACGGTCAGGTTGTCGGTCGCGGTTGGACCCAGCCGGGTGGCCGTCCCCACGCCGAAGCGGTGGCCTTGGCCGAGGCCGGAGACGCCGCCCAAGGCGCCACAGCCTACGTCACTTTGGAACCTTGTGCCCATCATGGTAAAACGCCGCCGTGCGCCGAGGCGCTGGTGGCGGCCAAAGTCGCTCGGGTGGTGTGCGCCATCGGCGATCCGGACGTGCGGGTGGCGGGTAAGGGTCTGGAAATCCTTAAAAATGCGGGCATCGAGGTTTTAAGTGATGTGTTGCGCGCGGAGGCTTACCGCACCAATTTAGGCTTTTTTAAACGCATTTCCCAAGACCGTCCGCAGTTTACCTTGAAGCTGGCCACCAGCCGGGACGGGCGTATTCCGCCCTTGGGTGCGGTTGGCGCTGACAAGTGGATCACATCGCCGCAAGCGCGGGGGCGCGGCCATTTGCTGCGCGCAAATCATGATGCGGTGTTGTTTGGCATCGGCACGGTGTTGGATGACGATCCCACCTACACCTGCCGTTTGCCGGGCCTGGAAGAGCAAAGCCCGGTGCGGGTGCTGTTGGACACCCGGTTGGGCATTCCCGCCCATGCCCATCTGTTGCAAACGCTTGATCAGGCGCCGTTGTGGGTGGTGTGTTCCGCTGGTGCCGATCCGGCCCGCCTGTTGGCGTTGCAAGACCAAGGGGTGGTCGTACTTCAAGCCCCCAACGCGCTCTCGGAGCGTTTGGATTTGACCTGGGTGGCGGGGGAATTGGCAGAACGTGGCCTCAACCGGGTGTTGATCGAAACGGGACCCGGGTTGGCGGGGGCCTTTTTGCGGGCTGGTTTGGTGGATGATATCACGTGGTTCCGGGCTGCGCGGGTGCTCGGCGACAAAGGTGTGCCCGCATTTAACGATTTTGATGTGGAAAAACTGGCATTGGTCCCTTGTGCTGTGCTAAACGCAGGGCCGGATCACTTGGAACTCTATGAATTGGGAAGTTAAGCCGTGTTCACAGGCATCGTCACCGATATGGGCACCGTACGTGCCGTGACCAAAACCAGCTCCGGCAGCGGAGAAGGGCGGCGCTTTGAAATCACCACCCACTTTGACGTCAACGACATTGCCATTGGCGGGTCCATCGCCCATGCCGGAGCGTGTATGACGGTGGTGGACAAGGGCGACACGTGGTACGCGATCGAAGTGTCCGGCGAAAGCCTGTCCAAAACCACCTTGGGGTCTTGGGAGGTCGGTTCGCGCATGAATTTGGAACGCGCCATGCGCTTGGGCGATGAGCTGGGCGGTCATATGGTATCGGGCCACGTGGACGGCGTGGGCGAAGTCACAGTTCGCGTCGCCGATGGCGACAGCGTGCGGTTTAGCTTTCAAGCCCCCGACACATTGGCCAAATATTTGGCCCCCAAAGGCTCCATCACCATCGATGGCGTGTCGCTGACGGTGAACGAAGTGGACGGTGCGACGTTCGGTATTAACGTCATTCCCCATACCCAAGAGGTGACCACCATTGGGGCTCTTGGCGTTGGTGATAAGGTGAACCTGGAAATCGATATGCTGGCGCGGTATGTTGCGCGACTTCTGGGCCAAGAATAACACTTAAAAATAACGCGGGTAGGATCTCAAACGTGCCATATACAAATAAACTTTCCCCTATCGAAGACATCATCGAAGACGCGCGCAATGGCCGCATGTTCATTCTGGTGGACGATGAGGGGCGCGAAAACGAAGGCGATTTGGTGATTCCGGCGCAAATGGCGACCCCGGAAGCGATCAACTTCATGGCCACCCACGGGCGTGGACTGATTTGCCTGACGTTAACGCGCGAACGTGTTGAGTACCTGGACCTTCCGCACATGTCCCAATCCAACGTGTCGCGTCATTCGACCGCGTTCACGGTGTCGATTGAGGCCCGCGAAGGGGTGACCACAGGCATTTCGGCATCGGACCGTGCCCACACCGTGGCGGTGGCCATCGGCGGCAACCGGGGCAAGGAAGACATCACCACGCCCGGCCACGTGTTTCCTTTGGAAGCGCGCGACGGCGGTGTTTTGGTGCGCGCCGGCCATACCGAAGCGGCGGTCGATATCTCGCGCTTGGCGGGGCTCAATCCGTCGGGGGTGATTTGTGAAATCATGAACGACGACGGCACCATGGCGCGTTTGGATGATTTGATCCCTTACGCGCAAAAGCACAAATTGAAGATCGCCAGCATTGCTGATTTGATTGCCTATCGTTTGAAAAACGACCATGTGGTGGAAAAAATCCTCACTCAGCCTTTTACGTCGCTGTACGGCGGTGAGTTTGAGCTGAGCATTTATCGCAGCGGCTTGGACGGTACCGAACATCTGTCGCTGAGCTGCGGCGATGTGACTTCTGAGGGGCCGGTTTTGGTGCGCATGCACGCCATGGACATTCTCACCGATGCGCTGGGCGACAATGGGGCTGGCAAAGCGGGGATTTTGCAGCGGTCATTGCAAATCATTGCAGATGAAGGCCGGGGCGCCGTTGTGGTGATCCGTAATCCCCGTCTCAATGCCTTATCTGAGCGCAAATTGGTGGTCTCTGAATCAGAGCCCGGCGATGCCGGTGGCGTCAGTGCGGAATTGCGCAATTACGGCGTTGGCGCACAGATCTTGCTGGATCTGGGCGTTAAGGAAATGATCTTGCTGTCCAATACCCAGCACACCATAATTGGTCTTGAGGGGTACGGTCTCACGGTTGCCGGGCAAAAGCCGATCCCGGAATGACGTCGCCTTTGAGCAGACAAAAGGAATTTTTTTGATGGTTACTCAAGTTCTCATTATCGAGGCCCCGTTTTACCACCACATCACCGAACAGTTGGTGGCGGGTGCCGTCGCCAAGTTGGAAGAGGCTGGCGTGAGCTTTGATCACATCACCGTTCCCGGCGCATTTGAAATTCCTGGGGTCATTGCTTTCAGTGAGCTGGCCCAAGAAAATCACCCCATCGCGTCCCGCCACTACAGCGGCTACATCGCGTTGGGTTGCGTCATTCGCGGCGAAACCAGTCACTATGATTATGTTGCGGGCGAAAGCTGCCGCGCTTTGATGAACCTGACCCTGGAAGGCGTGGCCGTCGGCAATGGCATTTTGACGGTTGAAAACGAAGCGCAGGCTCTGGTGCGTGCGGGTGTCGAGCAAAAAAACAAGGGCGGCGATGCGGCTGAAGCGTGCTTGCGCATGATCGGTGTGCGCGAGAGTCTGATGCAGGGTCGAATTTAATGGCCGACACGGACGGTGCGCCGTCAAAACCCTTAAAATTCGACGCCAAAGGCCGTTCTGCCGCCCGCATGGCGGCGGTTCAGTCTTTGTATGAGCTTGATATGGTCGAAGGGGCTATCGATCCGGTGTTGCGGACTTTTATCGAAAAGCGTTGGACCGTTCCCATCGAAGATGAGGACGGCGATGAAGTGGGCGAAGCAGAATTCAACGACCCCGACAAATCCTTTCTCATTGAATTGGTGCGTGGCGTTGTCGCTCGCCAAGGTGAAATCGACGAGTGCCTGCAAGGGGCGCTTGGTGAAAAATGGACTGTTGAACGCTTGGAGGTGCTGTTGCGCGCCATTTTGCGCTGTGGAATTTTTGAGTTGATGACCCGCACCGAGATTCCGGCCAAGGTCGTCATCAATGAATACATGGATGTCGCCAACGCCTTTTTCAGTGAAGGCGAGCCGAAAATGGTGAACGGTGTTCTGGACAAGCTGGCCCACGTGCTGCGCGATGGAAAATTGGCTTAATTAACCACCGTTGGGGACGGAGACGGCCTATGGCTGATCACAATACAGCCCGAGAATTCGATATTATATCCAAATACTTTCGTCCTTTGGTTAAGGATGTGGATGAAGCTTTGGGCTTGGCTGATGATGCCGCGGTTCTGAGCGTGCCCCCCACCCATCAATTGGTGGTCACCACCGATGCCATTGTTGAGGGGGTACACTTCTTGCCCAGCCTGAGCGCCGAAGACGTCGCGTATAAGCTGGTCGGTGTGAACCTGTCGGATTTGGCCGCCATGGGGGCCATGCCGAAGGCTGTGTTTTTGGCCGCGCAATTTACCTCCGACACGAGTGAAGCCTGGATTGCAGCGTTTGCAGCGGGTCTGAAGGCCGCGTTGGCCCCTTCGGGGGCGCAGCTTTTGGGGGGGGACACCGTATCCACGCCAGGGCCGCTGGCGTTCACCCTGACGGCCCTTGGCTATGTCAAAACGGGGCAAGCTTTGAAACGGTCTGGGGCCCATATCGGTGACTTGGTGTTTGCCACCGGAACCATTGGCGACGGGGCTTTGGGGTTGGCCGTGTTGCGCGGGGAATTAGAAGGTTTAAGCCCCCAGCACGCCCGTTATTTGGCGGGGCGCTATGCGCGGCCCGAACCCCGTTGGGATTTTGCCCAAGTTTTAGCCGACCTTGGCCTCGCCACGGCGTGTGTGGACGTGTCGGATGGCTTGGTCGCCGACTTGAACCATATTTGCACCGCATCTGGCGTGGCTGCCATTGTTGAAGCGGAGCAGGTTATGCTCTCAGATGCCGCCAATGCCGTCGTCGAGACGTCTGCTGAGCGGTTGCAGGACGTGCTCACGGGCGGAGATGATTATGAATTGGTGTTCACCGCCCCCTCATCGGCGCTGGGCGCCTTGGAAGAGCTGGCTGAAACGATGCAATTGCCCCTCAGCGTCATCGGTCGTATCGAAGCCGCCGTCTCAGGTGGCGACGGCCTTGCGGGACAACGGGTTCGGGTTCTAGATGCCCATGGCGCGGATTTAGAGCTTGGGGCAGGGGGCTATCAACATCTTTAGGATTATGCCTTTTCAACGCCTCCTGCAGGGTTATACTCTGCGATTCAAAGGGGCTGCCAACACACACACTATGACCAGAGACTTGAAAACATGAAAAAATTGGTTATCGCATTTGCCGTTATGTTGATGTTGGCGGGCGGCACGGTGAGCTTGTTGAAATATATGTCCATGGGGCCGTTTGAATTAACGGCGGAAGATTTGGCGGCGCAACAGGCCGAAGAAGCCCAAAAAGCGAAAACAAAAATTTTATTTGAATCGCGCCCGCGCTATATCGAAATGGATCAGATCCAGATTCCGATTTTTCAAGACAATTCAGTCGCCGGCACGCTCATGATCAACTACAAGCTGGAAGCCTTGAATGTTGACAATGAACGCACCATCGCCCAAGCCAAACGGCGCCTGGGCGATGCGTTGATCAAGGACTTTTCGTTTTATATTCCGAGAACCTTGCGCAACAACAAAACCCTGGATGTCACGCTGGTCAAATATCGCATTTTGATGATTTCAGACCGGATGCTGGGCAAAGGGGTCGTGAGCGATGCTTTGATCCAAGCGATGACCAGCACCAACGACCAATAATCGTTTCATCTTCAGAGCATTTTTAGATTATTACGGCCTTGCGCCGGGGCTGGTCTTTGGAACTGTTCCGGGCAGGTTACGAACCAATTCATTCATAAGAAAAGAATAATATACCCCATAGGTTGCTAATATTCGTTTGTTCTGGCAACCTGCTGTCCGGGGTAGGGCTGGGTTTTGTCAAAAATGCGCCTTACGCTCAAAAGACAGGGAAAATCTGGGAAACCCAGTGGGAGAATTCGTAAATGTCGATGACATATTATTTAGTGCTCGCCTGCGGCCTATTGGCTGTGCTGTATGGCGTATACGCAATTCGGTCGGTTCTGGCGAAGCCTGCCGGCAATGAGAAAATGCAAGAAATTGCCGCTGCGATCCAAGAGGGTGCAGCGGCTTATTTGAATCGTCAGTATAGAACCATCGCCATTGTCGGCGTCGTGATTGGTGTTTTGCTGGGCTGGCGGCTTGGCATTCCGGTGGCCATCGGCTACGTGATCGGTGCGGTTCTGTCCGGTCTTGCGGGCTACATTGGCATGAACGTTTCCGTTCGCGCCAACGTTCGCACGGCAGAAGCTTCGCGCCGCGAAGGTCTCGCCGGTGGTTTGGATATCGCCTTTAAGTCAGGCGCTGTCACCGGTATGTTGGTTGTCGGTCTGGCGCTTTTGGGCGTTGCCGGTTACTACATCGTGCTGCGCGAAATGTTTGATCCAGCTTCGGCCGAAGGTATGCGTCACATCCTTGAAGCCCTGGTGGCTTTGGGCTTTGGCGCTTCTTTGATTTCCATCTTTGCCCGTTTGGGCGGTGGTATCTTTACCAAGGGTGCCGACGTTGGCGCCGATTTGGTGGGTAAAATCGAAGCCGGTATCCCCGAAGATGATCCCCGCAACCCTGGCGTTATTGCCGACAACGTTGGCGACAACGTTGGCGACTGTGCGGGCATGGCAGCGGATTTGTTTGAAACCTATGCCGTGACCGTGGTCGCGACCATGTTGTTGGGCGCGATGTTCTTCGCCGGTGCAGATAAAGACCTGATGATGTTGTTCCCGTTGGCGGTTGGTGGTGCGTGCATCATCGCTTCGGTCATCGCGACGTTCTTCGTCAAGTTGGGCAAAAGCCAATCGGTGATGGGCGCTTTGTATAAGGGCTTTATCGCTTCGGCCGTCATTTCCGCTATTCTCATTGCGGGCTTGATGCAGGTGATGATGGGCGGCTTTGACGCCACATTCACCATGAGCAGCGGCAAAGTCGTTTCCGTCATGCAGCTTTATGAAGCCTCGTTGACCGGTTTGGTGGTTACGGGTCTGATCGTGTGGATCACGGAATACTATACCGGCACCGATCATCGTCCGGTGAAGTCGGTGGCGTTTGCTTCGACAACGGGACACGGCACCAACGTGATCCAAGGTTTGGCGGTGTCGATGGAATCGACAGCCATGCCGGTTTTGGTCATTTGCGGTGGCATCGTCGCCAGCTACATGATTGCCGGTCTCTATGGCTTGGCGATTGCGGCAACCACCATGCTGGCGTTGGCCGGGATTGTGGTGGCGTTGGACGCTTTTGGTCCTGTGACCGATAACGCGGGCGGTATTGCCGAAATGGCGGATCTGCCTTCCGACGTGCGTAAAATCACCGACACCCTGGACGCCGTCGGCAACACCACCAAGGCCGTGACCAAAGGCTACGCCATTGGATCTGCTGGCTTGGCGGCATTGGTTTTGTTCGCCGCGTACACCGAAGATCTGGTGCACTATTTCCCCGATGTCTACCAATCGGTCAACTTCAGCATCCAAAACCCGTTTGTGGTGGTGGGCCTGTTCATCGGCGGCATGTTGCCGTTCTTGTTCGGTTCCATGGGCATGATGGCGGTTGGTCGCGCGGGTGGCCAAGTGGTCGTCGAAGTGCGTCGTCAGTTCAAGGAAATGCCCGGCATTATGGAAGGCACGCAAAAGCCTGACTATGCCCGGTGCGTGGACATGCTGACCAAAACCGCGATCAAAGAAATGATCGTTCCTTCGGTGCTGCCGGTTTTGGCACCCGTGGTCATGTACTTTGTGGTGTTGGGCATTGCCGATCAAGCATCGGCATTCTCCGCCTTGGGTGCGATGCTCATGGGCACCATTGTCACCGGTATCTTCGTCGCCATTTCGATGACGTCGGGTGGCGGTGCTTGGGACAACGCGAAAAAATACATTGAAGACGGCAACTATGGCGGCAAGGGCTCTGATGCCCACCATGCCGCCATCACCGGTGATACGGTGGGTGATCCTTACAAGGACACCGCAGGACCCGCCATCAACCCGATGATTAAAATCATCAACATCGTGGCGATCTTGCTGTTGGCCGTCTTGGCTGGTTAAGGTTAGATCTCACCATCAAAAAACCCCGAAGGTTCAGCCTTCGGGGTTTTTTTTGACCGTTTTGAAACGCGCTTATTTCTTGTTAAAGCGCCCCAGGTTCGACAGCATCTGTTCGATCATGCCCAATGAGTTGCCTGCGGTGGGGGTTTTGCGGTCCACCGGATCGACAACTTCGGCGCTGTTTTTGTCATACACATCAACGGACTTCACGACACCGTGTTCGTCGAAGATAATGGCCACCACTTGGCGTTCAACGATCTCAGGGGCGAAGAAGGCGGTCGTTTCGGTGCGTTCAGAAATGTAATACCACGCCGAATCGTCGTACGGGTCACTGCTCGATGGTGAGCCCAACTTGTTGAGAACATGATCGCGGGTGTGCACGCCGGGCTCAATGGTGGCGATGTCTTCCAGGTGCACGGCGTTGCCATGGACGTTGACGCGCGGTGCGCACGCGGTGGAGAGGCCCAAAACGATTAAGACCGTGCCCACCATGGCAAAGCGCAAAGGCGAATGCTCCTTGTTGATCGAAAGTCTTTTAACGGGGGCTTTTTTATTTGTGTTCATTGCCCTACATTCTGCCCGACAGTTACGGTCCGCTGCTTGAGTGCGCACAAGATGCGTTTTGGGTGCAAGCACAAGCGCTGAGGACCTGAGTTGAATTTAAGCCCCGAAAATCGCACCCCCTGACCCAGGAGTCAATGTAGGGGTGTCATGAAGGGGCCTTATTGCCGGCTCAGTATACACCGAAATGCATTGAAATAGAAAAAAGCCGAATATGCTATGAAGGCACTGCTGAAAATACTTGGGTTTAACCGTGCTGATCCTGCGGCTGAGCGATTGTACGCCACCGCTGTCGCCACCGCCAGACGCGAAGACCATTTCACCCAAATGGGCGTGCCGGATACGGTGGACGGTCGTTTCGACATGATTTCGCTGGTCACGGCTTTGCTCAATCGACGCATCGGCATGGCGAACCCCAAGCACGTCCAGCGGATACAAAGCCTGGCGCAAGAGCTGTTTGACGTGATGTTCGCCGATATGGACGTCAACTTGCGGGAATTGGGGGTTTCTGATGAAGGCATGAAGCATCGCATCAAACCGATGGCTGCGGCTCATTTGGGACGGGTTAAGGCTTATGCCGACGCCCTGGCCCCGGTGAATGAAGATGAGCGTCTGAGGCGTCTGACAGACGCTTTGACGCGCAATATCTATCGCGCGGAAGAAGATACCTCAGGAGCTCATGCACTGGCGTTACGGGCCATTGATTTGTCGTTGGAACTGGACGGCGCAACGGATGATGAAATTCTCAGCGGTCGTTTTGTCTTTGCGACACCGGAGATTCGAGCGGACGAGGAGGGTAAACATGTCTAAAACTTCCCCCCAGGGCAAAAACGTCACGGCCCCCGAATGGTCGCGCATTGTGCGGATCGATAAATTGGGCGCGCAGCTCTACAGCCAAGACATCAAAGCCAATGCCGATGAACTTCGGGCCCTGACCCAGCGGCTCAAAGTCGATGAGGTGGAAAATGTATCGGCCGACGTCTCGGTGCAATTGATGGCCAGCGGCGATGTTTTGGTGAAAGCATCGTTTCAGGCGCGGGTAACTCAGACCTGCGGGGTCACGCTGGAGCCCATCGTCAGTGACATTTCTTCTGATTTTAAAGTGACTTACACAGAAAGTGGAATGTTGTCTGAGGCCTCGGAAGAGGAGGAAATCGTTGGTTTGGACGACGATTTTGATCCTCCCGAAGCGCTTGTTGATGGAAAAATCGACATCGCTGAGGCCGTCGTAGAGCATTTGGCACTTGAATTGGACCCCTTTCCCCGCGTAAAAGGCGCTACGTTCGATGGTTATACATCGGGATCGTGGACTGAAAACGAGCCGATCACTGAGAAGAAGAACCCGTTTGAAGTTCTCGCTCAGTTGAAGGTTACACCGAAATCCTCTACGTGATCGCCGGGAAATGCTTGCCCCGGCGTCTTTTATTCGTTAAGTAAGCACCCCTCAGCGTCGTGTTGAGATGATCGTGCTGAGGACACTCCGATGGAGTGTTTGTATTTTTAAGGATTGTGAAATGGCTGTTCCTAAGCATAAAATTTCGACCTCTAAACGCAACATGCGCCGCTCGCATGATGCTTTGAAGAGCAACGCCTACGAAGAATGTCCGTCTTGTGGTGAATTGAAGCGCCCGCACCATGTGTGCGAAGCTTGCGGTCAGTACAACAGCCGCGAAGTCGTTTCGTCCGAAGACGCCGCCTAATTTTTTTGGGACGGAAGCCAACCGGCTAAGAGGACGAAGCGCATCGTGCCGCAAACCATTACCCTCTCGATAGACGCCATGGGCGGTGACAACGCGCCGAATATGGTCGTTGAGGGTATGGATCTGGCTCTTCGCGATTTGCCCAATGTCAGGTTTATCGTTTTCGGGCGTTCGGAACAGCTTGTTCCGTTGCTGGAAAAGCATAAACGGTTGTCGGCGAGAATTGACCTACGCCACTGCGACGACGTCGTCAGCAGCGAAGAAAAGCCCGGTGTCGCTCTGCGCTCCGGGCGAAAATCGTCTATGCGCAAAGCCATTGATGCCGTGGGCACCCATGAAGCGGATGGGGTGGTGTCAGCGGGCAATACCGGTGCGTTGATGGCGATGGCCAAATTCGTGCTGAAAACCCTTCCGGGCATTGATCGTCCCGCCATCGCATCGCTGCTGCCCAATATGAAGGGCGAAAGCGTGATGCTCGATTTGGGCGCAAACATTCAATGCGATGCCGAAAATTTGGTGCAATTCGCTGTTATGGGTGAAGTGTACGCCCGCAACGTCTTGCACATTGATAAGCCGTCCATCGGTATCCTGAACGTCGGGACCGAAGTCTTAAAAGGCAACGACTCGGTCAAACAGGCCGCAGCGATCCTCAGCGAAACAAAACTGCCCATCGATTTTTACGGTTTCGTCGAAGGCGACGACATCGGCAAGGGCACGGTTGACGTGATCGTCACCGATGGGTTTACCGGTAACGTCGCCTTGAAAACCGTTGAAGGCACGGCCAAATTGTTCGCCGGGGCCTTGAAGCAAGAACTGATGAAATCAACCTTGGGCAAGATCGGCGCCTTCATCGCCAAGCCCGCCATTGATTCTTTTCGCAACCGATTCGATCCGCGCCGCTATAACGGCGCGATGTTTTTGGGACTGGGTGGCATCTGTATCAAGAGCCACGGCGGTACGGATGGCTTAGGTTTTTGCTATGCCATTAAGGCTGCGCACGAATTGGTCACAGATCAGTTGAATGAGGGCATCAAGGAAGACTATGCTCGGTTCAGTTCCGAACACCACTCCATGTCCCTCACAACCCCGGAAGATTGATGTCTTATTGCTCCCGTATTATCGGCACCGGCTCTCACTTGCCCGATCAGGTGGTTACCAACGAACAGTTGGCCGAAACCATCGACACCAGTGATGACTGGATCGTCGATCGCACCGGCATTCGGGAACGACGCATTGCCCGGGAAGGCGAAACCACCTCGGTTCTGGCCTTTCAAGCGGCGGAAAACGCCTTGGAAGCCGCTGGGATCAGTGCCAAAGACCTTGATCTTGTGATCGTTGCCACGACCACGCCGGACAACACCTTTCCGTCTACGGCGACCAAGGTCCAGGCCATGTTGGGTATGGAAGGCGGGGCGGCGTTTGACATTCAGGCGGTTTGTTCCGGTTTCGTCTATGCCTTGGCGGTTGCCGATAACTTTATTCGCGCTGGCCAAGCGAAGACCGTGTTGGTCATTGGCGCAGAGGTCATGAGCCGTATTCTCGATTGGACCGATCGCGGCACCTGCGTTTTGTTCGGTGACGGCGCGGGCGCGGTGGTGGTGCAAGCCGAGGAAGTTGCCGCGGGCGAGCCGGTCGGCATTTTGTCCACGCATTTGCACTCCGATGGCAAGCTGCGCGATCTTTTGTATGTCGATGGCGGTCCCGGCACCAACAAACAGGTCGGTCATTTGCGTATGCTGGGCCGGGAAGTGTTCCGTCATGCCGTCACAAATTTGGCCTCCGTGGTGATCGAAGCGTTGAGCGCCAATGGCTATACCCAATCCGATATTGATTGGCTGGTGCCCCATCAGGCCAACAAACGCATTTTGGATGGGACCGCGCGCAAACTGGGTCTACGCGAAGACCAAGTCGTCGTCACGGTCGAACGTCACGCCAACACATCGGCGGCATCGGTGCCTTTGGCGCTGGATGAAGCCGTGCGCGACGGCCGCATTCAGAAAGGCCAATTGGTGTTGATGGAAGCCATGGGTGGTGGTTTGACCTGGGGTGCTGCGCTGGTGCGCTGGTAAAAGAGCGCTTAAATGCTCTTGTTATGGTCAGGTCTCAGCTCGCTTGTGCTCTGTTTGCGCTGCACCATTTGAGGTGCTCTAGGGTGGCCCGACCTATATTTCAATCGTTTCTTCCATCCCTTTGATATTGACGGCTTTTGTTCGCCGTTATACCCTTTGGTCTTAAATATTGAAAAGGGGTGTTTGGATGACGAACCGTACCATCACACGGGCGCAGCTCAGCGAGGCCGTTTACCAAGAAGTTGGCCTGTCTCGCAACGAGTCCGCGGACCTGTTGGAAACCGTGTTGTCGATGATGTCTGATGCTCTGTCGTCCGATGAAACCGTGAAGATTTCATCCTTTGGCAGTTTTTCTGTCCGTCAAAAGGGGCAGCGCATTGGGCGCAATCCTAAAACCGGTGAGGAAGTGCCTATTCTTCCGCGCAAGGTTTTGGTGTTTCGCCCGTCTCAAGTCATGAAGGCGCGGATCAACGCCAAGCGTGTGCCGTAGGTTTTTGAAAAACGGGCGATGCCAGTCGGGACGATGTTTGTCGGGAAGATGGGTGTCCGCCTGTGCGACTTGTGCGTCAAAGACACGAGTTTAATTTTTCACGGGTAAAAATACAGTGGACCAATCCCCTAAGTCAGAGCGGACGCAAAAATCCACCCAGGCCTTTCGCACCATCAGTGAGGTCGCGGACGAGCTTGATTTGCCTCAGCACGTGCTGCGGTTTTGGGAAACCAAATTCAAACAAATTTCGCCCATGAAGCGGGGCGGGGGGCGGCGCTATTATCGTCCCGAAGACGTTGAACTGTTGCGCGCCATCAAGGCCTTGCTTCATTTTGACGGGTACACCATCAAAGGGGTGCAAAAGCTGCTCAGCAGCGGCGGATTGAATAACCTGAGCGCGTCATCCGACACGGCTCCAAACTCAGTCCAGGCACAAGAAACTCCCGTTGAGACGGCCGCGATTGAAGACCGTGGACCAGAGGCTGCATTTCAGCCCTCTTTCGATCTTGCCGGATTGGCTGTTTTGGTGCGCGAATTGGAAGATATTCGCGATCATTTGAAAAAATCCGTTTCTTGACGCTTGAGCCGTTGCAACATATCGGACCAGCGCGTATATTCGCGCCGATTCTGGTCCTCTCTTAAGATCTTGAGAGATCATCCAAATCAGTTTGTCGGAGCGTAGCGCAGCCTGGTAGCGCACTTGACTGGGGGTCAAGGGGTCGCAGGTTCAAATCCTGTCGCTCCGACCAAAATAAAGAGCTGAGCCTTCGGGTTCAGCTCTTTATTTGTTTTAGAACCAAGATTTCAGTCTTCCAGGGCGGCGCGGAACAGTTTCACCAAACGCTGGTCCAGGGAAAAGGGTTGCTGTTCCATGATGGCGAACGCGACATGGGGGGCAAAAGCACGTTTTTGCGGGCGGATGTCCGTCAGCGTGGCAAACGTATCGGCAATCGCCGACATGCGCCCCAATTCATTGATTTGTGTGCCTTGCAATTGATGGGGATAGCCCGAACCATCGAGGCGTTCGTGGTGTTGTTCGACAATCACCCGAACGGCATCATGGATGCCCTCGATGCTCTGCACGATGTCTTGTGAATGCTGGGCATGTTCGCGCAAAGCCGAAGATTCGCTTTCATCTAATGTGCCGGTTTTGTTGACCAGTTGCTGTGACATGCGCATTCCGACGCAAAGCGGCCACTGTTTCCGATCCAAAGCGGCCACCGATTCCGATTTAATCCGGCCACCGATTCCGACGCAAAACGGCCAGTCTTTTTGGG
>JGI11705J14877_10000760_pt1 | contig 19537 bp, 25 predicted proteins | sample Etolaghawater15m_FD_14877 | JGI IMG/M metagenome (IMG submission 14877)
TTTGTGACAACAAGATTTTCATCTATTAAAAAATCTAATTGTTCAAAATTATTTCCATTTCTGAAATATTCGACCCATACAGATGTGTCGACTAAAACCGACATTCGCGACTTCTGATTGAGTTTAAATCAATATCTAAATCCACTTTGCCTTTATAGTGCTTAATTTCAGAAATTTTTGACTTTCTGATGAGCTCTTCAAGGGCTGTGATGATGACTTTGGTTTTAGTCTGAATATGGGTGGTTTTCATGGCTTCATTGAGAAGCTCTTCTGGTAAATCAAGTGTTGTTCTCATAACACACCTCCTGTATGCATAAAAATAACAACTTATGCATATTGTGTCAATTTTTCTTTTTACACCTAACGCGAAGCTGAGGGGCGCGACGTTAGGAGCGTCCCTCTCAAGCGATTTGTTGAACGAAGCCGCTACGCGGCAAAAAAACCAAAAAACAGTGTATACTTCAGTTTGTGTTCAATTCCGGACACCTACAACAAAAAGGAGTATACCATGAAGCCATCAGAAGTAAAAAGATTTGCATCCCTCTATGAACGTCATCTGCAATTACTCAAATTGCAGGGTAAAAGTAAAAGCACCATTGATGCATATTCCCGGGCGGTTCGCAGGATAAAAAATCATTACGACTGTTGCCCGGATAAGTTAACAAAGGAGCAACTGGAAAACTACTTTGGTGACCTTATTGAATCACATTCTTGGAGTACCGTAAAAATTGACAGACTCGGACTGATGTTTTTCTGGAAACATGTCCTGGAATTAGATTGGCAATGGCTTAATATTGTCAAGCCGCCAAAGGTTAAGTCTATCCCTGACATTCTCACTCCTACAGAAATTGAGCAACTTATCTGTGCCACCAAGAAAATGCGTTATCGAGTCTTCCTCCTGGCCACCTATTCAATGGGGCTCCGCTTAACAGAGGCATTATCCCTTGAGGTAGGTGACATTGACAGTGACCGTAAATTAGTCCACATACGACGAGGCAAGGGGCATAAAGATCGCATGGTTCCCTTACCAGATAGAACCTTACATGCTCTGCGGGTACTCTGGAGTAAACATCGCCACCCAAGACTCTTATTTCCCAATGCAAGAGGCTCCATGGAGACTATTCAACAGGCGACCACTCATATGAATATCGGTGGCACCCAAAATGCGATGAAAACCGTGGTCAAAGAATGTAACATTAAAAAAAAGTCTCTGTTCACTCCCTTCGCCATGCATTCGCAACTCACCTCCTTGAACGCGGCCTGAGTCTTCGCCATATCCAGGCCCTTCTTGGCCACGCCAGTCCCAAAACTACTGCACGCTATACTCATTTAACCGGCGTCGCAGAACAAGACAGCCAGGCCACCATCAACGATCTGATCAACACCCTCAACATCACTTTGAAGCAGGTGTGATCATGGAAATGGCATCGATTATAAATCAATACTACACCGCCTATTTGAACAAACATGGCCAGAAGGCACTGCCAAGCCACCTCAAAACATTAAATGCCATACGGCGTTGCCGGACGCCTTGCTCTGGAGAACTTTTTGTTAAATGCCCGGAGTGTAATCACTCCGAATGGCGACCACTATCCTGTGGGAATCGGCATTGCCCAAAATGCCAGAACCATAACGCCAGTCAGTGGATAGATAAACAGCAGGCAAAGTTACTACCGGTACCTTATTTCATGGTTACCTTCACCTTGCCACGTCAACTGCGGTCACTGGTGTACCATCACCAAAAACGTTCCTATACTCTCTTGTTCAACTGTGTTGCCGGTGTCTTGAAGACCTTCGGATTAAATCCGAAGCATCTCGGCGCTGAAATAGGAGCGACCATGGTCCTGCATACCAATAGCCGGAAACTCAACTTCCACCCGCATATTCACGCAGTGGTCCCTGGTGGCGGTGTTGATAAACGTCGTCGTCTCTGGAAAAGAGTCAAGACGGATTATCTATTCAACCAGCAGGCTCTGGCGATAGTGTTCAGAGCCCGCTTTCTCGCTGGTTTAAAAGAAGCCGGACTGAGTCTTCCGAAAAACACCCCGACAAAATGGGTGGTCGATTGCACTGAAGCCGGCAAGGGCATCTCTGCCCTGAAGTACCTGTCCCGCTATTTATACCGAGGCGTGATAGGTGAAAAAAATATCGTTTCCAACGCAAATGGCTTCATCACCTTCAGGTATATCGACAGTCAAACCGGCGAAACCAAGTATCGAAAGCTCAAGGGTGAGGATTTTCTCAGGTTGATAGTTCAACACGTGTTGCCACGCGGCTTCAGAAGAGTCAGAGATTATGGTTTCCTCCACGGCAATGCCAAAAAACTGCGCACTCTTATCCAGTTACTATTAAGGGTAAAGATATTGCCAAGTACGCCAAGGCAGAGACCTGCTTTTAAGTGCTCCTGTTGCAAATCGGCGATGGTTATCTGGGCATTTCGAAGATATGGAAAAAGGCCTGGATGAAGTGACTTGCACGACAAAGGCACAACCTCAATTCAACAGGAGGACCTGGCTTATATGACGATATAGCCCCTCTTTTTTTTTTGCCTGTCACAGGTGAATGGATAGGTGCGTTCTGCCATCTGAGCCTTTCACCATAGTTTTCCTTCCTCTCCTTGCCCCCCAAAAGATATTTCCTTTATACTAGACCGGGCTTGTTCAACACGGGATAAGATCGTGGTTCGCTTCACTCACACGATCTATCCTTATACGTTAACCTAGTTTCATGAGTATAAGTAATTGGAACGGTGATATTTCGGGCTGTTTTCTTCTGGGTGTGGATGATTGTAGGTTTCATGTAAGTGATTCGAGCATACTTAGGAATTCTGTTGGTGTGAATACTGGAATCTTTGATTTTTTGAAATCCTTAATGTTTCTGGTAATAATGTATTCTACCCCTGCGTGCCTTGCTGATTCGTGCAATACTGAATCTTCAAAATCTGTAAATTTTGATTTTAATGCACTTTCAATAACTACACGATTGACTGACGCAACTTCGAATAAAGCCATAATTGAATTGATGCTAATTAGGGCTTTTTCATTATCAAGGTGTTTTGATAATAGGTAATGAATTGTTGTTACTGTGGTGGCACAAAGAAACCCATTTATCTCTGATTGTTCAACCTTTGACATTAAGAAAGAAGCGTGTTCTGCAAATGGTTTTCTATCTAAGAGAACATCTAAGATAATATTGGTGTCAAAGAGAACTTTCATAAATATTTTTCTTCCAAATAATTTTTGTAATCTGATTTTGACACATCAGTGTGTTTTAGAATTCCTTTTAGGGATTGAACTGTGGGGGTGATTGAATTGTTTTCTTTTAATTTTTCATTTTTTATTATTACGAAAAAGTCAGAGACGATCTTAGATACTGATTTACCTGTTTTTGCGGAATATTCTTTGGCTGATGCTATTAAATGATCATCAAGTCTTAGTGTTAATTTTGTATTCATAGCTTGCCTCCATAGTTGCCGTGACGGGTTGTTTAAGTAATAATATACGTCAATATGCTGGGTTTGTCAATTTAAGGCTCAGTATGACTTTTTGAAGTTTCGCTATCTTCTTGATTTATTGTAATTGTAGGATGTAATTTTGGAAGGTTAACGTTCTGTATCACTGGAAACAAGCGGGATAGCCGACCAGATTGATACGGAGATAGAATTTTAAATTTAACTGGAAAACTAGCCTGAAAACCGCTGTGCTTGTTTTCCAGTTCCAGGTAGAAGCACCGGTTACCCGGCGCTCCCCCCACAGATCCGTACGTGAAGATTTCCCTCATACGGTTCCTCGATCACCAAAAGCTCTACGCTGATGGTTAACCCAACAGGCGACACCCCGTTAGGCGCATAACTATGCTACCCAATTTTCCCCCTGTAATAGCAGAGAAAATTATGCACTCGACTGGATTTGCGGTGATACGGTTTGTGAGCTCTGAGTCTCTCCCGTAGTTCTTTCCAGCCGATCGTTACACCCGGCTTCTCCTTCCCTACAGTGGGTCCCTTGGGCATCGGTTCCCTACCTTCACGATTCCTGACATGGAACCATCGGTACTATGATCCACTAAGACTATCAAAAGCCCTTCTCATGGTCGTTCGTTATTCACTCTCCGGCCATGATACCTTGCATTGCCCTTCTTTATTCGTACACCCTTGCGGGCCTCGTCCATGGGGCGGGGCTTCCCTGTGAACGCCTGGAGTTTTCTTCAGGTTACTCCTACCTTACTGTACAAGGAGACAATTGGCTCTCCCGAGTTCCCAGGTTACCCACGTAAACACATGACTTGGTCTAAGACCCCGGTGGTAACTCTGAACACTTTCCGTAACGTTTTCAGAGTCTGCTGCCTTCCAGACGCTACAAGCTGTCGGCTTTCCCTTCCAATAAAGCAGAAGATTATCCAATGACCACAACTATACATTTTTCGGGGCTCAATACAGACCCTGTATTCTTGATCCACCTGGCTTCGGACTCCCGTTACCGGGCTTGCCCTCAGGTTTCACTACTGCCCTGCTGGATAGGCTTTAGGCAGGTGGGACTTGTGAGCCTTTCGGTCACTCACCCACTGGGTAACACTTGCCAATTTCATCCCTGTGAGGGGAATCCCGAGGCACCGGATTTTGCTCGGCACGAACAGCGCCTTGTTCGGCATTTCAATCCTATGAGTATTGTCCAAAGCCTAAGAATATTGCTCTGCCATTAATATGGTTCATGACTCCCACAATTCTCTCCCCGGATGGGGCATGGCAAACATTTTTCACATTCTTGAGGCCAGGCAACTCGGAGATACTACAATCCAAATCTTGCACAATCTGATCCTTGTACTTTTCTTTTAACGAATCAATGACATTCACCAGTCCATGATCCTCCTTCCGAATCAAGAAAATACCGTTTTTACCGCCTCGTGAGTATCCTCTGAATCCATACTTCAATGCAGACTCATATGGCTTCTTGATCTTCTCAAGATTGTCCAAAAACATTCGAAATAAAAGATTACTGAAGGTGAAAAATAAGCGTTCAGATGATATCGAGGGGGCCTTGGTTACTGGAACGGTCCTATTTCCAGCAAGGAATTGCGCCACATGCGTTATGAACGGCTCTATTCCTGCGGAATCGTATTGGTGCATTCCGTAATAGCACTCCATCACTCTGCGATCAACATCTTTAGTTTCTACACGCTGTAATTCCTGATTGTAAATTTTTTGCTTATATTTTTTATCCATTGGACCACCCTATTACCGAACGCAGCCATCACCTGCCGGAATTTGCGCCAGCATATTTCCTATCAGTGTGCATGGCTTTGTTAGAGCATTCTACTTTTTTATTTCCGATATCAGTTGAAATTTCCTGAACAAATTCGCGGATACAATAAAGCGACTGACACAAGTGAGTTCTCTGAAACTCGATCTCGGTCAAACTACTACTTCCAGGAATGATATGTGTAAACCGCTTTGTGCCTGTGGATATGAGCGCTGCTTTCGCCTCCTCGTTTTGGGTGAACTTCGCAAACAGCGCATCGAAGTACAGATCATAATACTCTCTTGACTGCCATTCAATTGCACTAAGGGGTAGCCCCCAGTAAACATACCCAGAGGCCAATCTGTTTGCGGCTCGACCTGCACTCTTTGCCTTTACTCCCCACGATTCGAAGATTTTTTGACGACGAACTTCATCATCATACTTAATTCCCTGATGAAATCCCTCTATAGATGCTATATAAATATCGTGTAGGATGAAGGGGGTAAGGGCCAAATTGGATAAGACGGATTCAACCCATATCTTACTACCTCCATATATATTAATTACTCTCATTTGCTCTCTCATCAAGGTAGGACGGCCAGTTTCCCGACCGCCCCCATCGCAGACCCTTGCGTGCTGTTTTCCCGCATAAAGTTCTTCAGTATTATCCACTTCGAAACAGTCGGGGTCTGTCCCTGATTTAATATCCTTTTTCTAGTTACCATCTTTCACTTTTGTCTAATCACTTCATCAAGGACAATACCAAAAGCAGATAACTCACCTTCACCTATATTCCCCTGCCATTTTTCCCAACCTCCATTTTTCCATATACTAATACTTAATAAACTTTTGCTAGGGATGGGATTAAATGAAAATCTCAGTTTTTCCCGTGATGTTTTATCAAGACCAACAAAACGATAAAGCTCTCTTGCTTCTTTTCTTGAAATACCAGATTGTTCTACCCAATCATTCCACGTCAACGGAGCAGAATCTTCACTCAATTCCAAACGAAATAAACCTCCAAAATTTCCAGCCATTTCATCAGTGTCAAGCTCTCGCCACTCTCCATACTCAAGTACTCGCCCATTTTCTAACTGATCTCCGCCGGGATCAATCGAGCAAACAACTGCTGAGCTCACATTCTTGCCCACATTTCTATTGATATCATCTGACGGAATGAATCCTTGCCGGATGAATTGTGCAAGTTTATACCCTTTGCAATAATACCAGATGCTCATTGTTTCTCCAGGTACCAGATTAAACAAGGTGTTCTTGGTTTTCTTATAAGCCCAGAGCAGAGTTAAGTATTGGCAATAAAAATCAGCAAGTCAGCCCATTTCCTTCTATATATCACGTAATTTTTTCTGGATACTTAGTTAACAGGATAACCTTACATGTTGCAAATCCCTGCTCAGATTATCCCCAAATTAACGACCTATCACGGGACAAGGCATTCCCGTAGAAGATAAGCGATATTTCGTGGATTGTTTAGCCTTCGGTTCTGCCCTATTTAGACAGAGTTCATTTTAAATAAATTCAGGTACCAATAGCCGCAAGTAGTTCTTGTCGTTGCCCTGTTTCAAGAGCACGACGCACCCCCAATGCCAATTCCATGGCATAGAATCCATCCATAAAAGTAGAACGTTCAACCAACTCTTCATGCTCCTCACATTTCACAGCGTCCGTAAATCGTCGCATATTGTGAATTGGCCACCAGTAATCATCGCCGCCAATTTCAGTCTGTTTTCCCCCCTCATCCACCGACCAAAATCGTCCTCCAGCCTCATACACGAGAATCCGTTTCTCTTCAAAAACGGCTTCCATACTCTGCATATTCTGATGCCGCAGGCCAAAAGATGCAGAAATAGTCACAGGGACCGATATTTCTGTAACACCGCAAGGTTCCAGTACTGCGGTTAACTGGTTCCACACCTCAGGATTTCTGGGAAGTCTAATCCCTGTAGCCTGCACCCAGCCGAAGGTGCCCACTGCCCACAACAGGCCATCCAGCTGATGTACCAGTTTCTCCAGAATGTGTCCTCCTCCCTGGGAGGGATCACCTCGCCAGTTATCTTTATTAATATAATTCCATCGCCAGCCATGGGACAGGTGCAGTCCCCGCAACTCCCCCCAAACTCCACTCTTAATTGTATCTCTCAAAAAGCGGTAAAGAGGACTGCGACCAGCATGTCCTGTGGCGGTGATAGGGCCGCCATTGCTATCGTAAGCTGGACTTGCTGCCCTGTATGCATTCAAAGCATTGAACAATTGCTCCTTGGTGGCACAAAGTGGCTTTTCAAGATAAAGAGATTTTCCCGTGTGAACAAGTTCGGGAAGCATCTCTCCCCTGCTCCAGGGAGACGTAAGGACCGCAATCCCTGTATACTCATGCTGAAAGGAATAAATCAATTGACGCCAGCATTGCTCTCCTGAATACATTGCAGATACTTCAAGGCCAAGTCTGTTGCCTGCTTCAATTGCGGTGTCATCATCAATATCACAGACAGCAACAATTTCAACACCCTGTTCCTGAAAACTGAGAGCCCGTTCGAGCCCCCACTTGCCACATCCGATGACGGCCATTTTCACACTCTTACTCATGACATACTCTCCTGTAGTTGGTAGATTATTGATCTGCATTCAGAAAGGATTCGGCGTTTTTTGCTGCCGCAACAAGTCAAATTATGCGCAATAAAAAATATGTCTCTGGAAAACAATTGCTCCTCCTTTCTGTTTAGATTCTAAAAGTATGAAAACAGATACTCTGTTCATCCTGATCCAATACCACCAGACTCCCCAGCCCCGATTGAGTGCGAGGACAGCCAACACTTCCAACATTGATCAACAGCTGCTCATCATCATGAAACAAGTAAGGACCACTTGGTGATTTGACTTCTACTATTTTTCCATATCGTTTTCTGAGTAATGCCGGTACATGGGAGTGCCCAACACACCCTATTTTACACTTCATTTTCTTGAAATTCTTTGCGACTACCAATGACTCAGGATCCATATCCAGATAAGAGAGTCTCTCAGGATTACAGAATGCTGTATGACTAATCTGTATAGCTGACCACTGAGTATAGAGGGGCAGCTTTGAAAGCCATTGCAGATGACTTTCATCTATCTCAGCAATGGTGAGATTCATGGCCTGGATTGCTCCGGGACTGAACGATCGAAAATAATCCAGCCTTCCTATTGCCGCCCAGTCATGATTCCCCGCAACGGCAACCACCCTATCTTCTAATGATCGCAAGAGGGCACAACACTGATTTGGCATTCTGCCATAGCCCACGATATCACCGCAGACCAAGATTTTACTAACCTCTTCCTGATCCAGTATTTTCAGGGCAGTTTTTAGTGCCTCAAAATTACTGTGGATATCTGAGATAACACCTATATTAGCCATGGAGCCCCTGCACCAATTTGGGCATCGTGTCAACTGCTGGCCCTATTATAACCTCATCAAAGAGTTCGGCATTTTGGGGTGACTCCAGATTTACACAAACCGTTCTGGCACCACTTTCTTTTGCAAGTTTTACAAATCCTGCCGCCGGATACACCATCCCTGAGGTCCCCACTGCCAGAAACAAATCACACTGCTGTAGAGACGCCTCTATCTCCTGCAGATACAAAGGAACTTCATTAAACCAGACGACATGTGGCCTAAGGCTGCCCCACTCGCCACTTTCACTGCAAATGGGGCACACAAGGGAACTATTGGTATTTTGCTTCCATTCAATTATCCTGTGGCAATAAATACAACGACTTTTAAATATTTCTCCATGCATATGCATGACGTCATTACAGCCAGCCTGCTCAAGTAAGTTATCAATGTTCTGAGTGACGATAACAACTTCTCCTGCATAATTTCTTTGCAGTTCCGCTAGGGCAAAATGCGCACTATTTGGTTTTGCATCTCTGTACTTATTGCGCAGGGAATTATAAAAAGAATGTACCTGATCGGGGTTCTTGTCAAAGCCACTGGGGGTCGCAACATCCTCTATGCTATTGTCTTGCCAATAACCATTTTCACCTCGAAAAGTAGGAATACCACTTTCAGCACTCAACCCGGCACCCGATAATATAAATATATTCATACTAGACAATCCACCATGGTTCTTACTTGGTCAGTTCCAAAAAAAACATTATACTTTTCACCTTCTGCCGGGAGAAGCCTGACCACAAATATTGTTCAACAATCATCTTGTATCCGTATACACCAATTACCTGTGTATTGCCGATAGAAGTCTCATTGGCAATGTGCTGATGCCCATGGACCACATATACTTTTCGTGATAGAATTTTGGGATAACGGGATCACGAACACTAGCGAAGACAACTGGATTTCCGCTCAAAGACAGCGGGAATGAAAAAGTATCTAAAGTTTTGATCAAAAAACTTCAAATTACTTTATATTAAAAGTTACGCTGAAGCGACAAAGTACTATTTATTTGACTCTTGTCAAATATGGGACGGGCAACTTACTACGAGGGATTTTTATTAAATATTCTGTTGACTCAAAGGCAAATCTCACCAAATCCTCACTAGGAAAAATTCTCAGCTTAAAACACCTCTTTTGACAATCCCTAAACAACACATGAAAGATATTATTCTCACAATTATTAAAAAAAGTTCCTCTTGGAATCTTTTCTTCAAATTCTACATACCCAACTGACAAATCTCCGACATCATCAAATTCATTTTTCTTATAACCGACAATTGAATAATATTTTTCCAATCGTCTCATTAACGTACTCAAATCACTATTCAAACATTCAATGTTAATATTTGAGCATAAGGAATAGGACCCGAGAAAATACATCTCAAAAGTATTCGAAAACAACAAGAGTTGATGATTAAAGGAAATAACTCTCCCCTGAGACAAGGTCACATTAGGCGAACTATTTAATATACTTTTTAGTCCATTTAAATTAATCGGAAAAACAAATTGTGTTGGAAATGTTATTTCTGCATCAGATCCATAATCCTTCTTCACGGAGTCACCTTGCCAGATACTTTATCAGTGAGTCCTCTGAAATTATAGCGCATCTCTTCTGTAATCATTTTTCCCTCCCCGAAGGAGACTGCACATACATACGACAAACAAAAGGATAGCAAACTGCTATCTATGATGAGTTCGCGCTCGCACTTGGTTTCTCACATAAAAAAACACAATCTGACTAGTTAAAGCAACAACACACGGCCATGTAAATATCCAAAAATGCAATATTCAATTGTTTCCCTCATTTTTTCAAGTGACTATTATGGTGTTATAATTGACCAGTCAACTGAACATTAAAAATTATATTCGGCAGGCAGATCTGTCCTACAAACAGCACATTCATACCAGCCATCCTTGACGATATTGCGTTGCCGACATTCCAGATTCGGACAGAGGCGAAAAATTATTTCAGTGGTAAATTTTCCTGGGTGCTCAATTCCTGCCCTGTGATGCGACCAGTTCGACAATGTTTTTTTGGACCAACATATTTGTATGTTTTAATATTTTCCACCTGCATCATCCTATCATTGCTCACGGAGTTCCAATGGCCAGATCTACCATACTGCAGCCAGTAGTTCTTTTCTCACCTGCATAAGCAATTGTCCCAGCCGGTCTTTGCCGTGGCCACTCCAGTATAAATCCTTTGGATTGTTTTCATGGAGTTCACGGTTTCCCGTAGATAACAGCAGATCCAGACTTGGCTGGTGCTGGGCAAATTTAGCCCGCAATGCTGTGAGCATTATCTCTTCTTTCACCTGCTCCCAGTCAGGACGGAGTTCGATTTTACGTCCATTTCTCATGGCTTTTAGAGCTGTTTCGCTGGAGGCCACCAATATTGCATCGCCGGGGCGATCGCGACAGGCCTTATGAGCCTGATAATAGTGTTCTACAGTGGGCCACTCTTTTCCATCAATAGTAAAAGAAGTCTCTGCAAAATTACTCATCAAATAGAACTCTTTTGTTTTGGAAAGAAACCAGACCTCATCTGGCATATTTTCGTCTGTGCTCTTCTCTACAAGACTAAGTGCTTTTCTGTTAAGAGAATGGCTATCCACCCGAACCAGTTCAACTGAATCCAGTCTGTCACCAACATCCAGAAACAGAGCCTGCAGCACATTCTCCTTCTGTCCCACATTGAAGCATGGCACTGAACCAAGGAAGTCCCAGACCCGTCCAGACAGTGCAGGGGATTCATGGATGTGGCCATGTAGAGTCGTGAGCAGACGACCGCTTGCTGCCCACTGTTCGATAAAGGAACGGATGGACTCACTCCCCACATGATGGTTGCCGTACATAAGATCCAGGTTAGTATCGGCAGGCGGACAGTGGCTGACAAAGATAAAGTTATACCCATCCCAGCGAGAACAATTCATCTCGTCTGTGAGCCCAGCGAGTTGCTGTTCAATGGTTATAGTGATCTTTTTCAATTTGATATCCCTGGCCTTGCCAGAACCTGTCTTGATTCCCTTCTTCCGCAGGTTTTGACCTCTACCAAGGTGATCCTCACGATCTGGGATTTCCCAATCTTTGAGCATGAACGGAGTCAGAGGGATATTCATATAACCCACCAAGGCAATACCAGGAGCCAGTTCGATAATGTTGTTATGGATCAGGTGATGACTTTTTCCATCACCAATTTCTAGAAATCGTCGATTGGCCAAAAGGTCATCATTGCCAAAATCAAAACAAATTATTTTCTCAGGAAATTGCTTTTTAAAGGCCTCAATTGCCGGCAAAAAAACGTTTTTCAACCATTCACCCTGAGGTACAATACAGTCCTTAATTTTCCCCTGCTCTTGCCTGATATCAACAGGCATCAGATCGCCGCCAAAGATTAGGATGTCGACATCGAGTTTCCCGGCTGCGAACAAAGAGCGGGGCAGATGCTGGAAAAATAAGTGGGTATCTGCTGTGTAAAAAAGCTTCATTGTATTTTCTGTTTTCTTTGTGGATTAAATTTTCTTAAAACCACCAACATGATGTCCGTTGGCATCAAAAGCGAACCCATTTCGATCAACAGTTATACCCGTAGAGTTGCCCAGATGGTTTAGATTCCCTGCCAAATCCACAGAATATGGATTAAACGTGTTCACATGATAATTGCCAAAATTCTGTTGTGCAGAATTATTCAAATCGACAACGCCACCATTGTTATTGAGGCCAAGATTGTTACCAGGTAAAAAAGGGAAATTGTTCATGTTGTTCTCCATATGAAAATTGATGTGTGTATCTTATAGCTACCGTATAAAAGTATGATACGGCAAAAATTGACTCACGGGAATCCCGCCACTATCGTTGAGCTATCTTATCCTTGCAGAAGATAAGGAGGACTTACTGTTCAGCCACTGTTCAAAAGCATCCAAATCATCAGCAAATTTCTTAAGGGTTGTGAGTTTCCCCTGATAGAGCTTCAGCAGGCCCTCTGAATCATTAGGATGTGTTAAGTATACAAGTTTCACCAGCGGCATCCATTGTTTCTGTACAGACTCTCGTATACCAATAAAATAAAGTCCTTTTTCATGACCTGATTGAGGAACTGGCCCAAAACACTTTAACATCTTTTGTTTCAGCAAAGAAATTCGAGTTGCATCATCCAGTGTAACAATAGCATCCAAAAAGCGTTTTAAGGCCACCTGTTCATATTTATTGGCCTGCTGACCTTTATCCTGAATTTTCAACATTAACTTGATGTTAAAATCCGGCGCGTCAATATGCTCCCATTGTTTTTCCATCCACTCTCGATGAGCCTGCTCATAGTGGTTAGCAGTACAATGGACCTCAACAATCCTCCCTTCCGGCAATACCACGGCAGTCACACGACCGCCTTTAACAGCTTCGGTATCGAGTCCATAGAGTTTACCAGTTACCAACTCAACACATTTATATTCCAGGTGACCGATACAAATTGGTTTTTCACTGCCGTACTTCTCTTTCCAGCTATGGAACCACACCGGAATTCCTTGCTCATCCATTACAATATTTGCCATCTCTCCACCAACACCACAAGTATGATATGGATCCTGATTTTCCAAACTCTTTTCTGGATCAAGCCTGGCATGGGTAATAATTGCGTGGTTTGTTTCAATTACGGCAGGTAACGACTCAAAATACTCCAACCATTTTTGCTCACTGCCATCCTTGAGTTTACTGAGGGTGTGCTGCTGTGTCCATGCAGGTTGGGATCGACCGGAAATCACACCAGCCACCCGGCGTTCATGATTTCCAAGTACACTAAAGGCATTTGGGGTTTCACGGAAAAAAGTTGCTACTTGCCAAGATGCCGGCCCTCTGTCGACCAGATCTCCTACGGCGATAAGTAGATCATTTGCAGAAAAATCGAGTAATTGTAACAAGGCCTGCAGTTCTGCCATGCAGCCGTGGAGGTCTCCCACAACAATGGTACGGGTATGTTTTTGTGTAATCTTCATTTTTCCTCTGCATAAAATCTACCCTATGGAAACAAAAGCATTCTTTCTGCTTTATAATATACCGATCGAAAGCCACTCTAGTCTATCACAGATGTATCCTGTCACTATGAATCTGCTGTTTAAATACCCCTCTGTTTACGCTTCCAATAACACTTTGGCAGATAGCCTCGACATACCCTACGGATAGCCTTCAGTCGATATTGTCTTTACTCTAGTTGGTCACTAGCAACCACAAAGGCTATCATGACAAGAAAGGGTAAATTTGCTCGATTGATACAGTAGACGGAGCACTGCACTGTGATTTCAAAAGCGTCAGCGACAAAGAGAAGGCCCCACATAGCATCAGGATTCTCCAGGGATAGATTTCGTCTGTATTTATCCATATGATACCCTCAGGCGTTGATTACCCGACATCACATCTTCATTTCACACAGTTACTCAAAGGGTACATATGAAAACTAGCGATAAAACAAAAACATTTGCCCCAACTTCCCCCAATCATCTCATCAGAAAGATGTTTGAGGATATAGAAAGAAAGTACACCAGACAAGAACAGGCGAGTAGCTGGAGCAGTGGCAGCAAGGACATTGATGCTCTATTTGGTGGCTTTCACCCCGGTGATCTAATTGTCATGGCTGGTTATACGGGCAATTTTAAGAGCAGTTTGTTGGTTCAGCTTCTTGTACATGCAAATGTTGAAGAGCATAAATCCTTTTTGGCACTCAGCGCAGCATTCAGCGATCAACAATATCTCCAACGGTTACTTGCTTCAGCTGCAAAATTACCACTAACCCGCATAAGAGGAGGAATGCTCAGAGACCATGATTGGCCAGAACTGACCCGTGGTGTAGGCCGACTGATTGATCAGCCATATTTCTTTCATACTTCAGGGGATAACAGTTATGGAGAACTTGTCTGTGATGATTTTAAGGAATTTATTAAGAAACACGACATTACGATTCTTGCGGTCGACCATTTGCAAATGAACATTGATCCATCTCTGCATACCTTACATACACTGAAACAGCTTGCGCAGGAATTAAACATTACTGTGTTCGCCGTGGTGGATCTTATTCCTGAATCAGGCCAATTTGGAAGGATTGATTTCAATGACCTTCAGCTATCAGCAGAACTTGAGGAGATTGTGGACTGTCTCTGTTTTTTGCACAAGGAAAAGATACTTTTAGAAGATTATGAACATCCGATAGACACCCTTGTATTACGAAACTTCGCACTTACACATCGGCTTATTTTTGATCAGGAGCACCAGCAATTCATAGATTTTCCAAAAAAGAATGCACTTGAGCAACACATTTAATTTAACAAAATATCATTAAAAGACAACCCCGACAATGCTACCTGGAACATTAGCGCTGCTGGAATTGATTAAGGATACTGAACGGATAGGTTTATATCTGAAGGGAGCTATATACATAAAAGTAACTTTCCCCATTTTTATTTAAATCTAAAAGGAGCCCCCTATGATCGCAATTCTTGAAGCTAACATAAAAACAATATGTGCCATGCGTCGAGCCCTGCAAAGTGCGGACCTGGAAAGACAGATGGTCTATTTTGAAACTGCCCCTAATATGCTGCAATGGCTCGATGAAAACATTGCTGAGGTGCGCCTCATGTCCCTAGGCTCAGACCTGGGAACGCCATGGTATAGAAATGGAAAACTTATCCAGGCGGGGGCAGGAATGGATGTGGTGAAGGGGCTAAGGCGATACCAGCCGAATTGTAGCGTAATTATACATTCTGACAACAAACGGAACAATGCCGAAATGGGCGTTGAACTAGCATATCAGGGAATCAACTGCTCAGGAATGCATTGTATGGATGAGAACTGGATTGAAAACGAATGGCTGCCTAGAGTTATCAGTGAATTGAAGCTCACATCCCATCCCTTTGTTCCAAAAACGGTAAATTAGAACTCAGGAAAGCATGTACCCATGCCATACAGCTGGAGCAGAACTAAATGACCAAGCAGAATCAAACATCAACATCATTTGATATTGAAGAACTCCTTCAAAAGACAGACGACGAGAACGATATAATCAAACGGCAGGCCCTGGAAAATTTGAATAAACTCCTACCAAGTCTTGCTGCACTGAGAGCTGGCGAAACAGAAACTGAGGGCAACAATCAAAACCAACCAGTGGAATGTGAAATTGCTCTCACATTCGATAAAATTCTAAAAAACATCAACAATAGAGATCCTGATTTTGCAATAACATATGCATTGGCGAAGCTGAAAGACAACGATCATAATATCCGTTTTACAGCGATTCAATTTTTATACGCCCAAAACGACAGATCACATCAAGATCATGTACAGCAACTACTCACTGACCATCACCACAGCATCCGCAATATTGCTCTGAAATATACAAAAGAAGTTTCTGCACCTGATATTTTATCTCGGGTCAGAAACAATGTTGACGACACCTTGTGTGTCACATTACAAGCCATTGCCATTGTAGCATCTAGGCAGGATAAAAAGTCTTGCGAAACACTTCTGGAATTTATGGGCCATGATAACAAAATTGTAAAAGCAAAATGCCTCTATCTGCTGGCAGAATTTTACCCGGAGGAGGCACAACCATTTCTTGAAAAAGCACTTCTCAGTCCAGATAAATATACACGTTTATGTGCATCCAACGCTATTGAACTGCAAAAAATATGGAACAAATAAAACACTGGTTCCAAGAGGCACTATTAATTTCAGAAAAAAGGTTTAGAAATGGACATCGTCATAGAAGACAACTACAAGAGAAGCTTGCTCGACAAAGAATATACCCTGGCATGCCAATCGGGAAAAATAATCATACAACAAGACCCCTCTGGTAACCAAAATATCTGGTTGATCAATGATCTGGAAATGTTGGAATGGCAAGGTAAAACTTACCGTGGCCAGGCCTCTGGCATCGCAGTTAAACATCGCCCTGTTACCATTCCGCCAGGAATAAATGCGACAGTAGAACTCCTACAACATGCTATTCATCTAATCAAGCCCTTCCCGTCCAGACACAAACAACTCTTGCAACTGGTAGCCACCGCAGGTCAGCAGGCAATCGACCTGCTGTCGCAAAACCCGGCCATAGCTTATCTGATTGTCAGCAGAAGCAATATGCTTCCATCATTTGAACACTATCAACACCTGCTCATAAAACTATTGAGCAGGAAACGACACCAGATACTCGCACTGTTGCACTACCCTGCTCGCCAATGGATGGCACAACTACTTGCCAGAATACCCGCGCATGAATGCCATGGAAAGCTACTAAACGATCTTATGGATCTGTACTATAAAGCTGAGACTGAAAAGCAGCACGACAACAAACAGGACAAGCCAGCGACTCAAAAACTGAAATTAATTCGACATCATATAAAATATCCCAGTCAACTGCTCTTTACACTCCTGAACAATGAGCAGTATTTTAATCAGGTCTCAACAAAATTCCTGACAGAAGTAGGAGGGATTGAGCACTTCAAAAATAAAGACAAGGTGCTTTATGACCTTGATGAAATAGACAGGATATCTAATGAGGAGCTGATAACGGCCATATCCATTCCCAAAATCAACTCCCTTAAAGAACTGCCTAGAATTCATCAAAACCTTACAGACCAACTCAATCATGTACATGCCAAAGCTGCCAGCCGGCAAGTGATCTTTGCGCCACCGGTTTACAAGGGCACTGAAATACACAGAGGGAAAGTGCAAGGTCTCATCACCCCACTGCAGACCGGTGAAGAGCTTTATCAGGAGGGGAAAACAATGAATCACTGTATTTTTAGCTACCAGCCCCGAATAAGTATGTCCGATGGCAGACTATATGCTTACCACGCTCAAGTTGGCAATGAACACGCTTCCGTTCTTGTCGCTTTTCCTGTTGGCAAGGCATATAAACTGATAGAAGCTCGCGGCTTATCAAACGCTAATATATCAGGAACAATGAGAAAAATATTAGATGAATGGTTGCAAGATTATTCTTACGAGTAAAAAAAACGACGATTAATCAACAACAGAAGACCTACCTTTGAAATAAGGCACTTATACTTTCAGTAACAAATCGAATCTACCTGCAGCTCAGTCGAGGGGAAAGCTTTTGAATTGGACCGTTCTTTCTTTTCTATCGAAAATAACAAATGAGCCTTTATTACCGAGTGTCCGCGCGTTCCCCACACTGCCGACATCAACGATTGCGCGGCCCTGCAACTTGTATGGATAGCTATCTGGCTGCAACACTTCGATTGTTCCATCCGGTTTTTCAATATAAAGGGACGGTATGTGGGAGTGTCCAACAAAACAGATCGAGCCAGTCAGTCTGTCGAAACTTTCTCGTACGTCCTGGTAAAACCCGTATTCGCTGCACTTTTCAACAGTCACATAAAGCCATTTCTTTGGAAAATGCAGCGTCGCATGCGTAATAGTCAGTTCAACATCACAATGGATTAATGGGAGTGTCTCTAGCCACGCCTGATTTTCAGGGCTTATGATTGAAGCGGTTTGTTCAATGGCCATAATTGCTTTTTTTGAAAAATTATGACGAAATTTACTTTTGCCTATAACGGCGAGATCGTGATTACCTGCCACAGTCTTACAGTTAAGTGAACGAATAAGATCACAGCATTCATTGGCATCATTTCCATAACCAATGATATCGCCACAGCAAAATACCGAGTCTATTCCTTCCTTGTTGATAAGTTGCAAGGCCTGAAGCAACGCTGCCAGGTTTGCATGAATATCAGAAATAATAGCAATTTTATTGTTCATCAGGCAGTTTTTCGGGGTAACGGGAAAGGTTATTTTTTGTTAATTAATTTCCTCCCTCTCCAGAAAACAATTCAATTCATGAAGATAGTTCCTGGATAATGGAGGTATTCTCATATTCATTCGTCTGTCGTACATAGAGAGTAGAGGAGAAGCCATTCACACTATTGCTTACCGGGAGGCTGCCATGACGACGTACACGCGTAATACAGATGTAAATAATACCCAAGATGATACCATCTACAATGTGATAACCATACTATTTATTGGCATCATTTTTTTTGTTATCTTTTTCCTCTACTCAGAAAGCAATGCTGAAACCCTACAGCCTATCTCTGCCAAACCGATCAACGCAGAGCAAAAACATCAGCAAGTTTATTCACTATTCTGACTGTAAAAGGTAAGACTAACCATCAAGCGGAGTTGGGCTATAGGGTCGGTCGAGAATACTGGAGGCAGGGATTTTGCACAGAGGCCGGACAGGCAGTGTTACGATATGCTTTTAAAACACTCAGCATGATTCGTATTAATGGCCCTCACCTTACTAGAAATCCTGCTTCCGGGCGGGCTCTCATTAAGCTGGGCCTGCAACACGAAGAATCCCGCCGTAAATTTGTACCCAAATACGACAAATATGAAAATGGAGAATTTTACAGGATATTGAGAGAAGAATGGGAGGCAATTCGAATACTATGAAACTCGAGGGACATGAAAAAAGTTGCTTGAAGAAGCTTGGCAAACCCTACACAGAAGTACACCTTTTTTTAGATCAGTTTTTTGATAAATACAAAACCTCACATCGAATATTACTCCATCATCAAGTGGGAGTGGATCTTGTCGTCAAACACTTTGGAGAAGATTCCCGGCAAGCTGCTATTACACACATAATTGATGATTTTGGATTTGTCCCTGCAAGTTGGATAGATCATAAACCTTACACGCCCTTTCAGACTGACAAGGACAAGGAGGGGCAAAAAAGGGATCTTATTATATCCTGATTACGTACAAAGCTCAGCCGTTTTTGTTCGTCATTCCCGCGCAGGCGGGAATCCAGGGGGCTGGTATAAAACTGGATCCCCGCCTACGCGGGGATGAC
>JGI11705J14877_10000761_pt1 | contig 19514 bp, 10 predicted proteins | sample Etolaghawater15m_FD_14877 | JGI IMG/M metagenome (IMG submission 14877)
TAGTATTTTCTGAAGGATCTGAATGTCCATGGCGACGTTCACATCGAAATCTTCCCCTATCAATTCTTTTGAAAGCCAGATGAACCGGGAGATTTCATTGGCAACCCGATATCCGAAATGTAGGTTGTATTTTTTGAGCAGATTCAGAAGCTCCAAAATGGGATTGGCGCCATCGCCAATGATATCTTCAAACTTTGAATAATCCGCACTTGAACAAAAGGCCGGGACTTCTGAGTCCATGAGACTGTTTCGCACATCCGGGTTTTCAAAAGAAAATACGTTTTTCTCTGTGGTGCTGCTGTATCCGAGCAGATTGACATCATTGAACTCGATCACATTGGCGCGATCCAGCACCTTGGGGCTGAACATATAGGTCGTTTCGTCCACATTCACTGTGCCGGTAAAAAAGAGATTTTGGGGAATATGAACTTCTTTGGGAATTGATCTCCCATCAGGCGTTTTTACTCCCGTTTCAGCATGAAGACGGATTCTTTCGCCATCGGGATTATCTACTGTCCTGGTTTCCATGATACTCAGGAAATCGGAGAAATAGTATTCCACTTTAGCAAGATTCATCTCATCAAGAATTACAAAATGAGGCTCATCGGGATTTTCTTTGGCGTTGATGAGCAGATCCAGAAGCGGCGTGGAGTGATACTTCTGATCCAGAATATTATAGAACCCCAGCAAACCTTTATTATCCATCCAGTCAGGATGGACCGCAATAAAGGCTTTTCGACGCTCTTTCCAATTCTCATTTTCATCCTGGCACATATAATCCACAAATACCTGCGCTATCTTCGTCTTCCCTGTCCCAGATATTCCTGTGAGGATGACGAAAGGCTTTGTCTTTAGGGAGAGGAGGTAACAGGACAAAGTTTCGTTTGAAAACATAAGTCCTTTACTACGAAAAAAGTTAAATATATTCATAGAATAAGATCTTAAATAGAACTTTCCCTTTTCGTATTTGTATCCCACTTTATCGCCACTTTCCATTTTCCATTGAAACCAAATTTCAATATTCTTTTGAGTGACGATTCTCCAGTCATGCTTTAACAACACGTTATTTATCTTAAAATAGGAAGTCAACCAGGCAATAACTTCCTCTTTGCCAAAACCATCCTTACCACTCTTGAGGAGCGCCTCAACAGCATTTTCACATTCTTTCTCTGTAGGTAAATGATAATCTTTGTTGTTCGTTTTGTGGTCCTCTTGGATTTCACTTTTGGTAGGTAAAATATCCTGAGACTTGTTTGCAAATAGATCTGCCAAATCATTTATGTTTATGTACTTTTCAGCAACAGTTTTGAGAAGCTCGTTGAAGTCCTTTCCTATCTGTCTAAGGTCTGAAAGCTTGAAATAAAAATGAACATATGCATTGTAGCGCTGACTGGTTCGGTCTTTATTGTTTCTGGGCCCCCAGTAGGCTGTACATGTGGGGCTCACATTTATTCCGGTTTCCAATTGTTCAGAATTCAAGTACCTTTCGACAATTTCATAACTTGATTTAAAATCTTTCCGCTCTCTTTCATCCTTTAAAGAGGCATTGATTTGCTCTATATCAATATTTTTGAACTCTCGAACATCATCATTTTCGAAGATTATTTTCAGGTTGTCATCGACGATTTTGAATCTGGCTCTTAGTTCTTCCTTTTGATCAAAATAAATATCCTGAATAAAATGTCCGGCTTTTGTAGCGTCACTAATCTTCCCGAACAGATTTTTTCTTCTTAGCGCAGGAGTTTTAAAATCGGGCATTTTTGGCCTCCTTTTCAATCCTTGACTTAACTGTGGCTATACAAAAAAAAGCGAGCTGAGCATACCTTCACACTAGAAAAAAACTTCTTCCGTAAAAACACTGTCACATTTTGGGCACCTGTCATAAGATTTTCCTACAAACCGGTGGCCGCAAGACTGGCACTTCATTCTCTTTTCGTCTTTTCCGCCTATTTCATCCTGCGCATGGTCGCTGAGAAAAAAATACGCACTGGCTGGATTGCTGATTTCAAGTGGATCAAAATTTCCATTGCTTCCCTGGTTATCTGTTAACCCGCCCTGCTGTGATGAATTGCCCATTTCATCATACCCATCATCAAATTCATCATCCCAGTCCATTTGGTCCTCCCGATAAGAGATGGTTCAATTTTCCAAAAGCCTCAAGGCATTCTCATGGAGAACCATAACACAGGTGTTTGTCAGATACGGTCACAAGCTTAGAATTATTTTGAAGAAAACCCCGAATTATTCGATTTCAAAAAATGCACAACTCAAATAAGTCCTTCAAGCCGCTTATCCTTTCGAATCTCGCTTTCGAGACCCACAATGCGAAGCAGGCTCAGAGCACGTGATATGGCAATGTGCATCCGTTTTTCATAGAGATTGGACACAAGTCGTAAATCGGTAACAATTATTGCCGGACGTTCCAGCCCCTTGAATCGAAGGAATGTGTCGCAAATGATGTTTTCACCGGCAGCCGGATCGGTTGCCAGAACCATTCTTTGCCCGCCGATCTCCTTTTGATGAACAATGCTTTCTTCAGAGCCCATGCCCCTGAGAGATAACACTGCAATATCATCAGGCTTAAGGCCACTACTCAACAGCCGATTGATTTCCTTACTGATCTGCTTTTTTAAACGTGTTTCAGAACAGGTTACAATGCGAACAACATTTTCATTTATGCTTTTTTGAAACAGTTTCAGGTCCAGCTCGCAATGCCCTGAGTAACATTCATCCAGATTTTGAATGGCTGGGTGGCAACGGTACGGTTTCTTTAAACTGCATTTCGGGAAGCTCCGGACCATTTCGCTGCCCAGCAAGCGATCCGGCCAGAAGGCCTGTCCCTGATCTGCAAAAACCCAAAGCTTGCCCCGGGAGCGGACACATTCTCTGGCCAGCTCAAAATCATTTCCACTGAAATCCTGGCTTTCGTCCAAAATAACAATATCCCACCGTTTTTCTTCTGTGGGGACCCCGTCCACCGCAGCTCTCAAAGTCACTTCTTCCCAATAATCCACAGTTTTTGACAGGGATTTTCCTGGGGAGATTTCTCCCAGAAGATGCATGGCGAAATGCTTTACGGCTCCCACCTGAACATTTGTATTTTTCAAACACTCACCCAAAAACGCTGCCAAAGCCTCGGTAAAACAGAGCAGCAGTACCCGTTTTCCTTTGGAAGCTTCCCTTTGTGCCATTTCCATGGCCAAAAGCGTTTTTCCTGTTCCGGCGGCTCCCTGAATGAGTAGCCGATCATTATCTTCATGGCTTTCCATGATCTCCAGCTGACCATGACCCAGCCTCAAACGATTCTCTTCATCAAGCTGTACCCGGCTTCCAAGGCATATTTCAGGAACCCAGGTTTCGCACCAGAATTCGTGTAAAGTTTGCTGCCATTTGTTACTGTTTAATGGCCAGGGTTCGGGAACAGCATTTTCCATGACGGTCGGAAGCACTTTTTCGAGGTGGGGGAGATCCTTTTCACCAATCACAATTCCCTGGAGATCATCTTCAGAAGGGTCTTTCTCAAAGAGTACATCGGGAAAGCACACCGCACATCCGATCGTGGGTTTTTGAATGTTCTGGTGATCAAATCTGTTAATCAAAATTGACCTAAAATCAAATGCCTGCTTCAGGGGAGGCTTTTCCATGAGATGATTGTTTTGATACCATTGACCGTCTTTGACTTCGATGAAGCCACCTTTCACTTCTAATAGAAGTACGGACGGCCTGGAGGGATCTGCAATTACAAAATCTGTTTCGGTCGGCTGGCCCGTTTGACGGTCCCGCAAGTGCAGTGAATGCCAGGCACACCATCCTTCAGGCAATCCCTTTTTGAGGGCCTTATAGACTTTCTTTTCAGCCTCTGAATCCGTATGCCGAGGCAGTTCTTTCGGCCATAGCGTCATTTTGCTGCCCCCCTTCCGATTTAGGTTCTGAAGGCTTTAATTTTTCTAACCTCTCAATTCCCCACCAGGTATGTGATCCAAACACTCGAGCAAATCCTCAGGCTTCAGTTTCATCTCAGCCGATGGTCTGAGGACGTCTCGGGCCAGGTCTGCTTTGGATCGAATCAGCTCATCCAAGCGCTCTTCGACCGTCACAAATCGGTCATCTTTCACAATGGGGTAATAAACGGTAATGGGTCTTGTCTGCCCGATGCGATGGACACGATCCGTTGCCTGGTTCTCTTTCGCGGGATTCCATGGCCGGGTATAATGGATGACATGGTTTGCCGCCGTTATGTTCAACCCAACCCCACCCACCTGGTGCCCCAAAATCAACACGTTGAACCCTTTCTTTTCGCTGAAGATGTCAATAATGGTCTGCCGGTTTCCGGTAACTTCACCGTTGATAATGTCAGCCCAAAGACCGAACGTGTTTCGAATGGCGTCTTGAAGAATGCGTTGGACGGCTTTGAAATCGGTAAACACAATGGCCTTCTCTCCGGCTTCTTTGATACTGGATAGCACCTTCAAGGTTTCATCCAGTTTGGGGCAAGCTAGCTTTTCGGCATCTTTTCCGCCGGTGTATGAGCTTTGTACGGCGAACGGATGCGCGCTAAGGATCAGCAACCGCTGGATGGCACCCAAGGCGGCCCCTTTTCCCCCAGCTTTCCCCATTCTGGCGATCTCCTGGTACACTTGAAATTGATGATCGCTCAAAGGCGCTATACAAAATTCCGAGGTTTTTGATGGCAAATCCTTCAAGTTATCTGATTTCAGCCTGCGAAGGTAAAAACCCTTTATTTCCGCCAGCAAGCTGTTGATCTTTTCCTCCCTTTGTTCTTCCTCCCCCTCCACGATGGGACGTTCATATTCCTTTCGAAAATCTGACCAGCTGCCCAAAAGGCCCGGCTGAACAAAATCCATGATGCACCAGAATTCTATCAATCCATTTTCAACGGGTGTTCCCGTTAGCGCAGCCCTGTGACGCGATTTCATGGCTTTAACAGCGCTGGTTCGCTGGGCGGTCGGATTCTTGGCATATTGCGCTTCATCGCACACAACCATGTTCCAATCGATGGTTCCCAATTTTGCCTGTTCCCTGCGAAGGGTGTCATAGGTGGTCAACACCACGTCAAAATGGTCAAAGAGTCCAGGGTCTAAAAGCCCTTGACCCCCACCATGGAGACATACGGAGAGGTTGCCCTGGGAGAATTGATGGATTTCCCGCCGCCAATTCTCCAATAGAGATTTTGGCACAACAATCAGGTGAGGCCCCGCACCGCCCATCTCTTTGAGGCGCAAAAGGTGTGCAATGGTTTGAACAGTTTTGCCGAGACCCATTTCATCCGCCAGGAGTCCTCCGATACGATGCTTTGAAAGTCTTGAAAGCCAACGGTATCCGCTGAGCTGAAATGGAAAGAGATCCCCTTTAAAGCTTTCGGGAATATCAAGTTCCGGCAAATCATCAGGCAACTGGTCATCATCAAAAACTGTTGATTTAAGATCTACAAATTCGAGCAGATTCAGATTCTCATATATTTCAAGTACGCTACCTGCGGGGATTCTGAAAGAACCATCCGCTTGCTTTTCATAATTTTCAAGGGCCTGATCTAAACGCATCCCCTGTTCTGGATCAACCCGGACCCATGAATCACCATGTTTGACAAATTCATCTCCACTTTCTGTAGCTCTGCGTTGTAACTCGCGATAGGTTTCTGGTGATATTTCCGGCGCACCATTTCCGCCATTTTCAGGTTCCCCTTTTACGCTGTCCCTTGCTTCACCCGGAGACCAGTCGTCCAGTGCCACTCCGGGAACACCCTCAAACCACCCGCCGGTCGACCGTTTGACATGGATGTAGGGTCTGGAATTATAGACCTTCGTTCGAATACCTTTGACCCGCTCACTGAAAAGGGACAGCTCGAATCCCTCCGGTAGTATCTGTTCCGGATTGGTCATAAGCCTGGGCACATCTGCACCGGTCACTTTTCCGTTTTTTGGTAGCTGAGTGATCTTTTGACGGAGATCCTTATCCAAAACCAGGCGTCTTCTTTTTAATGTCGCATCCGCCTTGGTAAACACCGATTTGGGCCGGCCACTGATGAGATCCTCACCGCTTTCCACCCCATAGCTTTCCATATTTTTAATGTGGGGGATGAGCGTTATCTCATCAGCGGAATCTTCCCGAAAATCAATGGCTGCCTCAGAAGCAAACTCGTATTCTTCATTCTGCAGATAACCATCCAGGGTTGCCCCCGCATTTTGCGCCGCTGCTCTGGTCTTTGCCAGGTAGGCCATCCGATCTTCCAGATTGTCCCATTGAACATTTTCCCCGAGGGCCACATCGAAGAGAACCCTCTGGGAGTTTTTGAGCGGAACGATTTCGTCGTTCCCTAATAAAAAAACGGGTCCAGAGCGGGGATAATCTCCATCACGAAGCGGGCCGTGTTTTGGATGATGAGCCTCCAGCCTCACGCGAAATGCCGGATCACCTACATGGGAATTGCTGTTCGTCTCAACAGGAAGTGTTTTGGGGATGGGCACGCGCAACAATTCAAAGATTTCGAGATCTTCCTCATTGTCAAATCTTTCAAAAATCTCATAAGGGACGATCCAGGCACCTTCCTTTTCCGATTTGACCAGATCGTCGCTCCAGAGATTGTCCAGCGCCGCCCAAAGATCCCCTTCAGGAAGAAGCTTTGCCAGGACTTCGGGAGCATTCTTATTTAACGGAAAAACCGGTGGTGTATTTCCTTTGAATCTGAAACGGATGCCTTCAGGAGCATAGGTCTTCTGTAATCCTGATACATATTTTCCTTTAAAGAATTTCATATATTACCCAATAGTTCCTTAATGATCTGAGCTGTATAATACTGCCAATTACTTTTATGAATAATCCTGCCATCCCACGACGGGATGTTAGTGCAGCGAACGGTTTTATATTTGTCTTTGAACTCCCAGGGTTGATAATATTTCTGAGATCTGCGCCAGTAGTCGTTAAAAACAGATTGCGGATAGACGTAGGCAGCATTTCCTACTTGTTTGAATTCGATGACACCGAACCTGTCAAAATCAATCATAAAGCCATCCCCTTGAAGTATTTCCTGAACTCTTACGACCTTTCCCGCCTGGAGGAATCTTTTCCAGAAATCGGCTCGCTCTCCCTCAAAGAATTGCTCAATCCGTTGTTCCATGATCCAAAGAGCAAATTCTTTTTTGGGACCAATATCCACTTGGCGCCAGAAGGGGGTTTCAATACGTTCATTTTCATCTCTCACGAATTTCGGAGAGCCGAATTTCTGTTCAATCCATTCGAGGACAGATGTTGCCCAATTGGGTCTTTTTTGAAGCACATTCAGATAATGTTGGCCAAACTTCTGTGAGTCTGCCGCATTCCTGGGATCCTCAAAAACCTCCATAAGTCTTTTGGGGTTTTCCCTGGAAATCAAATTGGCCGATCCTTTTTTGAGAAGCACACACCAGACGGTACGGTGCAAGCCATCATCAAGGCTGATATGGTTTTCTTCCAAATAGGGATCCAGGGTTTTCTGACCACTGTGCGTTTGGTGGTCTTGAAGAACACCTTCATCAAGTCTTTTGGAAATGAGCCAATTCGTGACAGAGGGCGATACGTCAGGCATTTCATTCAGCCCTTGAAACCCCTTTCTTATAATCATGTCCCTCATGGTTTCTTCTAGGAGATGGTTTGGGTACAGAAACACCAATTTAAACCACACTCGAAAGAGGGCCCTCTTTTTGGGCCGGTACCTGAGAATTTCCGCCGCCTTCCGGGCCGTTTCTTCAACTCGTTCACTAACAGCAATTTCAACACAGGCCAGAATCTCTCGAATCCCAAAGCGGTACGCCAGTTCCTCCAGGTCATCAAAAGAGGTTTCTTCCAATTGTCTCCGCACGTTATCGATCAATGTCTCCCCTATCCTGGAAACACTCTCACCTCTGTATGGGTGCATTTTTCGAATGTTGGAAAGGGCTTCTTCCAACCGGGACAATTGGCATTCAATTCTCATGTTTGCCCGATCACCTGTTTGAGAATTCTAAGAAAATCCTTGAGCACATCCCGATCGTTTAATCGAACGGCAATCTCCACCCGTCTGGCAGCGGCGCATTTTTCCTCCAGACAATCCGGGGGGCATTTTGTGTCTGCGTACCCAGCGCTAACGGTCTTGGTCTTAAGAAGGCTCTCATAAGGTTCCATGGACGGATCCTTCAAGAGGAAGGAAAGTACCTGACCCGCCCTTTCCCTTGAAATTCGCGGATTTGCCCCTGTCGCGTCTTCCCGATCGGTATGGCCTGATATTTCAACCACTTCCACACGGGTTAAGAACTTGGGGTATCGATGAATGATCGCCATGTATTTAGGGACGGCCTGCCGCAAAACCTCCTCTGCTTCATTTCCCAATTCGGTCTTCCCAAAGCCGAACCGAAGATTTTCATCACTGATGATGAGCGCGCCTGTATTGCAGTCGATTTTAACATTCTCCATCTTGGCCAGCTCAGGATCATGGCAGATTTCATCCAAAACCTTTTCCCAATCCCGGACCGCTTTGGTAGGTTCCACCAACCGTTTTCCGATGTCCAGGAGGGTAATCACGGTGGTCAAAGCAAAAATCATGAGCAGCCCGGCCATAAGGTCGCTGTATGAGGCCCAAAATGCATCGGGCCTTGATCCCCTACGGCTTCTCACTGGTGTTCGATGGTATTTTTTGGATGTGATCATTTCCGAATCATTTTCTTGAAAAAGCCGTTTTTATGTTCCATCTCCGGGGCTGGAACTTTCAGGTTGTTCAGGGTTGCAGACATCCCCGCTGTGGAGTCCCTGATGGACTTCAATGTTGCAAGGACATCCGTGTTCATCCCTCTTGAGATCTCACCTGCTTGTCCCGCCAACTGGTGAATGCCGGCGGATAAGGATTCTTGAAGTGTTTTGTTACTATGGGTAAGCTGTTGGAGGATTTCCTGGATGTTTTGGAGCTGCAATTCGGTGTCCTGGGAATTTTCGCCATTCGGATCCTTTTGTGGCTCCCCCCCCACCTGCTGAAGTTCAGACATCCTCGCGCCAAGCTCGACAAGCGCTGTGTGCAATGGCCCCGATTCACCCAGCAGGTGGGCGTTGGTTTCCATGTCTGAAGATACCTTCTGAGACCAGGCGCCTAGATCGCGAATCGACGTTACCAAGGTGTTTTCGAACTGGACAGCGGCTGCCCGAAGGTTTTCCGCGGAGCCCTCAAACCATGATTGCAGCTCATGGCGCGCATCATCCAATGATTGCCATGTGGACTGAAGGTCATGGGAGGCCGTCAACGCCTTTTCGATGTTGGGAGCCACCAGGTTTTTAGTAGTGTTTTCCAGGCCCTCTAGTATGGTTTTCTGGCTCGATACATTTTCGTTCACCCGATCAATGCTTTGTCCTAATTTCAAAAGAAGTTCGGGGAACTCACCGATGTTCTCATGGGTCTCAAAAAGCGTACCGCTGAATCTTTCCACTACTTCCGCCACCTTGCTATCAAAAACCGTAAGGGCCTTATTGAGTTGTTCGCCCACGCCTTCAGCCAATTCCTTGATCAGTTCCCCCATCATTTCCATGAGGCCGTTGGCATGCTCGGTAATGGCCACCCAGGTTTCTTCAAGATCCGTTCTTGTTTGCGTCATGGCGCCAATCTGCCGATCCATTGTTTCCCGAAGTACATCTTGCCCCTCCATCGATTTCTTCGCAGAATCCCTCAGAAGAACGGCTGCATCGGTAATATCTTTCGCCGAGGATTTCAGTTCGCTTGCAATGCCTTCCAGACTTTCCAGGCTCTCATTGAGAATTCGAGCGGCATCGCTGGTTTTATCAATCAGCTCACTCTGAACGCCAAACTGTTTCCGAAGTCGTTCTGTAAACTGAACCATCTGATCTCGAATCTCTCCCTGAACCCGGGTGGTTTCTTTAATGATTTGTCCCATGTCCTGGAATTGGGTTTGAAAGGTTTCGTTCATTGTTTTCACATAGTTTCCAAGCACTTGCTCCATGGCGTCTGACTGCTTCTTTTGTGAATTTTCGAAGTGGTTCACAATAACGGCGCCGATTCTTTTGAGGAAAACCTCTTGTTGCTTTTCGGATTTTTCGAGGCTCTCTTTTATGTCTTTCTGCAAATCGAGCATTCCCGGCAACAGATTTTTGGTGAGCGCCTCATCAAGAGCAGGCGCAATGGTCTCCGAAAACTTCGTTGCTATATCTGTGGCCATTGTCTGGATACTTTGCTTGATATCCCCTTGCATCTGGAAATTTCTTCTGATGAAACGCTCATCCGGTTGATAAGGAAAAATGGAAACCAGAACGTCGTCCAAGAAATCAACAGCCCTTTCCAGACGACGTACCAGACCTCGATAGAGCAGCGAAAATACAATTGAAAAAAATATGCCGAACAGGGACGTATAAAAAGCCAGGGACAGACCGGATATCAATTGTCCAACACCTTCCCTCAGGTTGGCCAGCTCATCTAAACGGAGTCCTTTCAGCCCCAGAACAAGACCTAAAAATGTGCCGAATATGCCAAGAGCCACAAAAATACCAGGAAGCGCTTCTGCCAGGCGCTGGTTAACGGCACCGTCCACAACCGCTTCCGGGGTGAGGAACTCCCTTAACCGGATGGGACAAACGGCCATTTTTTCTCCGGGCAACCGTGCCTCTTCCCAGGCCATGCGAAATGATTGAAAGTCCTGTCTTGCCCATGCCGTATTTTTGAAGATTTTGTCCCGAATTCGTTTTTGAGACGCATCTGCATTCCGGTTCTTCTTCCGGTTTAGGTAAATTGAAAGGATATTCCAGCGTATCTGAATCCACCGAACGATGATCGGCATGAGGCACCAAGCTGAAAAAAAGAAGAAGAGGATACTGAGGAAGAGGATATAATAAAAGCTCAAATCCGACAAAGAGAGAGCATGAAGCCACGCCTGAATTTCACGAAGCGAAATCATTTCTGACATTTTGTCACCTGTAAGGGTTCTTCAAAACATAGATCTCTTTATCCAGGCCGTGCCGGGCATATTCAATCCGATCGTTGTCTATGACTTCATAGGACAGCTGATCCAACTGAAAAGGAAAGAGGGCAAAGTTCTGGACGATTTCTTTTACCGGCATAATTTTCTTGCTATTGGCTCTGATGGTTGCTTCGACGATTAAAGGCAGGATCTGCTTGGTCATTACTTGTATCTTTTCAGTCTTTTGATAAAGACCCCGACCCTTTGATCTTAAAACACCCAGTTCCACAAACGTACGCAACACATGCCGACCGGCCCGTTCGACGATTTCCCTGTCCCCGTATTTTTCGTAAAGGCGCCTGATAATCTGCTGTTTGGAGAGCCTGTCATCCAGGCTTGAAAGCCTGCCTGTTATTTCCGCCACCGATGCAAAAAACGGGTAGACAGCCATGCACATCATCCAGTGGACAACGGTGTCCGGCCTCAGCTTCAACGCATCATTCCTTAAGGCCATAAGGTCTTCTGAAGGGGTGACCCAAATCCTATTGATGACCGTAAACGTCTTTCGTCTCCCATCCTTGCCGGGCAACGCCTCCATCAGAAAATCCAGGAACAGCTCTCTCACCTGTTTTGGATCCGTACCCGAAGCCATAAGATTAAAACAGTAATCCATCCAGGGGCGTTTAAAGTATCTGTCAAAACCGATCTCGATTTCTCTGGGCATTTGGCAAACCCCTCTCAATTCTTTTTACTGATGTGAACAAAAGGAACAATCACCTCTTCCAGGGACAGGCCCCCGTGGGCCACGGTTCGCTTGTCGTTCGAAATAAAAGCCTTACGATTGGGGGCAAGGAGCGCAAAATAGTTTTCCGGTAGGCCGATCTGAGGCCATTTGATGGAATCAGGATATTTCGCGAACACCTGAGATCGTAAGATGTCATCGGAATAGATGCGGACCCGTTCGCCTTTGGTATCGGCCAGGACGCCTTCTTTGGGGGATCCGAATCCGGTTGCCTCCACATTTCCGTGATCCGAGGAGAGAAAAATATGGAATTCATTTTGGTCCAGCAAGTCGATAACCTTTTTCAGAAACCCCTCTTCGCCCCAGTGTCTTACCTGTGAATGCATGCCGGCTGTGCCCAACTGCATGCCGTGCATAATGTCGTCCACGGTATTGATCACCAGGCCGGCGACTCTTATGTGGGGCCTATCCATGAGTTCTTCAATCCGCGCAAATGATGCATCGGTTCCCAGATTTTTCACAAAACCTGTTTGGTTTGTTTTTAACCCGTGATCCAGCCAGAAATGTTCCCACAGCTTCATTTCTTTGTCCGTAGTATGGATGCTGTTGCTGAAATACATGGGGATTTTACCCGAAAAAGCGGCCTGTCTTGAAAGCGCTGTGATGGTCGGAATCCAGGTAAATACACCATTCTCATTAAACTGGATATTACGAATCCGGCACTGGAGCACATCTTTAAGCTCAAACCATTGCCCCAGGGACAACCCGTCGATCAAAATAAAGGCGATGCGCTTTTGAGGGGTTTGATTCAGTTGATTGGCCAGAAACCCGGGGATATGGTGGAGCATCACCGGTGGATTGGGGGGCTGATTGTAAAGGCCTGCGTATCGGTTGAGAAGCCAGGCTGAAAACGTCTTGTCCACGGTTGTCTGCAAATGGGCTACATCCTCTGAAAACTCCTCCATAACAACATTGTCGGCTGCTGCCATTGCCGTTTCGAGGCTGGCCCACTTCAGCGCAAATGAAATCCATTCCTGGTGGAAAGATTGTTCGCTTGGGACGGATGCTTCCACCGAACGGATCAGCTTTCTTACCTGTTCCCTCTTCCTGTGCGCTTCGTTGATGACGATCCCCACCGAAACCCATTGCTGCGCCAGTTTTTCAGCCCTCGGGAGTTCCACCGGTTTCAGCATCCCTTCCAGGAACAGATTGTCCATATAGATGCGGATGTCGTCATGGCCGAAGGGAAGATGCGCGGGGCCTGGAAGTCCGAACCCATACGCCTCCCGCGGCATCTTAATCCGCTCGGCTTGCGGGACATCCAGACTTTCCAGATAGACCGGCCACCGTTCCTGAAGGAAAGAGAAAAACAGATCCCGGTTCGGGATGATGTCTTCCAATGGCCAATCATGAAAGCCTCCATTCAAAGACAGGACTTCAATGAACCGCTCTTCCAGGCAACGGGGAATCAACAGTCGCTGATAATGCTTTTTCAAGAGGATATGAAGCAGCTCGGACGGGGTATTGATGATCTCAGGGGCCATATAGAACACATGGCGCAGGATGAAATCACAGGTCCCTTTGTCAGCCAGGCTGGGTTGGGGAAATTTCTGCAGAGCGTCATGGAGCGCATCAAGGCAACTCATGTCGAGAGAACGCAGGATCGGATAGCTCAGAGCGGGGAACAGGTCCATCAGGGTAAAGGAGAGTTTTCGGCTTGCCGCAAAAATATCGTAGGGGAGCCGGCTCAGTTCATGGGACTCGGACCGGAGAACCACCACCAGTTCCGTCAACTCTCCACGATCCCATCTGGACCGGTATTTTGATTCATAAGCGTAACGAAAGGCAATGTGGTCGTCAAAGGTCAGCAGCTCAAAACCCCTGGCCCTGATGTCGGCGAGAATGCCTTCTTCGAGCAGAATACCGTCCGGATCAGCCACCAGGGTGAGCTTTGATATCTGGGGGGTGAAATGCTGTAATATTTTTGCTCGCCAGTCGGATATCATTATTTCATCCCTGCATATGCACCATAATCAACGGGGTCAGGTCAGGTTGGACCTGCTGCCGCTGTTCGATTTCCGCATAAAACTGTCTGGCTTCCAGTTCAAGTTTTGAAAGCCGATAGGCTCTCACCTCAGGAAGACCCAGTTTGTGGATGGCCGTTCTCCTCGATTCAAAGGAATACTGTGCTTTTTCCTTTTCTTCAGCCATTTGATCCTGATGTCTGTGGGCGAGTTCCTCAAACAAAGGCTTTCCGTTTTCTTCAGCGATTTTCCGCAGTCGCCCAAACACGGATGTGGCTTCATCGCCTTCCAGATGGGTATATATTTTGGGCGTTTCGGATATCATCAGGTCCCAGAGGTAATTCGCCGTGGGGATCAGATTGCGGCCGTCTTCATGAACAAAAAGAGCCAGGATCTTTCGCTGGTCCCATTTGGCGGTTTCTAATGAGATAGACCACAGAGACCAGAATCCCCTGATATCCGGAGAAAGTCCGGGCTGACTTACATAGGGGATGGGCTGACCGGGGACAAAACGGGGCAAGTTCATGCTCAGCCCCCGGATTTTGTTGTTTTCAAGGGAAAGGTATTCTCCCTTTGTGTGCACCGTATTTTCCCGAAGGGCAAAAAACACCCCTTCCATGGTCTCCCCATCGGGCCATGTCAGGTTCCAAGTTCCGATTGCCCCTCCCCGGTTTTTTTCATATTTCCCGCCGAAGGTATCCAGGTAACCGAGGGTCATTTTTTCAACCCAGAAAGGCAAAGGGTGGGACAGTAACTTTTCAGCGGCTGAAGGGTCTAATGGATCTTCGGGGGAAAACAGGGCCATGCTTTCCCTGACATCCGAAGCGGATCGGCGCACCTGGTCCACCACGGTTTCGATTCTCGTTTCCCAGTCATCCGGTTCCATCAGGGTATCCATGTACAGGTCGTCAAAAAGGGCGCCCGCCTGCACCGAATCCAGAACATCGCCGGCCTTATCCACTCCGAATTCCATCAGAATGGTCTCCAGTTTTTCCTCAAGAACTTCCCGGACACGGAATTCAACGGTATCTTCAAAGATAAAATTGAGTGCTTTGACGGGATGAGTCTGCCCGATGCGATCCACCCGACCGATCCGCTGCTCAATCCGCATGGGGTTCCAGGGCAGATCATAGTTGACCACCACATGGCAGAACTGAAGGTTCAGCCCCTCGCCCCCCGCATCCGTGGAAACCAGGATCTGTTTGTCGCCAGCAAACGCCGTTTGGGCTTGTTGGCGCTCTAAAAGGCTCATGGATCCGTTCAGCCGGGTGGAAGGAAACCCCCTTTCAACCAGAAATTCCGTGAGCATGTCCTGGGTGGGAATGAACTCGGTGAAGATCAGTATCTTGAGATGGGGGTCCCCTTCCTTCTGCATTAACGCGTAGATATGCTTCAGCAGGGCCTCGGCCTTGGCATCGGTTCCCCCGGCCTCGGTGGCTTTGGCTTCTTCCAGCAGGGCTTTCACTTCCGCTTTTTCGTTTCTTAACGCCTTGATCCGCGTGGTGAAAAGGACCTCTAACTGTTCCTGCGCATCAAGGTCCTCCAGTTCATCAAAAAGGGAGAGTTGGCGGGGTGGCATTTCATCCTGGGATGCCGCCAGGACCGCGAGCCGACGCTCCAGGGTGGTGCGGATGGCCCGTGTAGAGGAGGATACCAGCCGTTGCATCAATATCATCAGAAAACCGATATACCCTTTTTTTTCTTTGAGCGCCTGGTTGTACCCGCGGCGTACATAATCCGTGACCTGTTCATACAGGAGCTTCTGCTTTTCATGCCGGTCTTCCCACAAAATACGGGTAAGCCTGGTTTCCCTGGGCTGAAACAGGGGAAGGCCCTTTGCGTCAATGGCCCGTCGCTTTTCCGTCCGAATCACATAGGGGATGACCCGCTCTCTGCTGACGCCGGCAATGTCAGGAAAAGCCCGGTGGTCCAGAAGACTGACCAGACGATGAAATGCATCTGTTTTCCCCTGGTGGGGGGTTGCGGTCAGCAGGAGCAGGTAGGGGGAGGCCAGGGAAAGGGATTTCCCCAGCTTGTACCGGGCCACCTGTTCCGTTGCGCCCCCCAGGCGATGGGCTTCATCCACGATTACCAGATCCCACCCGGCCGTGATTAAATCTTCGTATCGATCCTGATTATACTCGGCGATTCGGTTTACACTCCAGCCTTTGCGCTTTTCCATGGGTTTAACGGAATCGACAGGACAGATCACCTGGTCATGCTCCATCCAGATGTTATCCGATTTGAAGACCTGCCGGATGGCTGAAAAGTCACCGGGGATCAGGAGTGTGAAATCTTCATTAAAATGGGTTTTCATCTCCGCCACCCACTGGGTGACCAACCCCTTCGGCGCCAGAACAATGACCCGTTTGACCAGCCCCCTCAATTTGAGTTCCCGCAGTATCAGGCCGGCTTCAATGGTTTTCCCCAGACCAACTTCATCGGCCAGAAGGTATCGAATCCGGTTTCGGGAAACGGCCTTTTTGAGGGCATTGATTTGATGGGGCAGTGGGATGACGGTGGCCTCCATGGGGGCAAGGATCGTATCATGGGCCACCGCATCCGCAACACGTGCGGCCGATGCAATGTAGGTGAGATGGGACTGGCCGATTTTTTCGGCTTCAAATAATGTGATAACCTGATCTTCCGGAATCCGAACCACCGTATCGCTGTTGGTCAGCCACACGCGAAGGTAGGTTTTGCCCCAAAGGGGTTCTATCGCCACAATGCGGCAGTTTTCCCCGTGATGGCTGCAATATGCCCAGTCGCCGGTTTTCATGCTTTTTCGGCCCTGGTTAACGCCTGGTCATAAAACATCAGGAGTTTGGGATCTTCCTGGAGTACCTCTTCCTTGATTTTTTTTGCCACTTCGATGATGGTATTGTAATCTTTTTCCTGCCAGGCCTTTTTGAACCCAGCACGCACTGCCTCCAACCGGAACACCTTGAGTCGCTTCTGTTTGGATTCCAGGTACTCATGAAATTCCTTTAACAGTGCCCGTTCTCGCAGTTTTTCCAGGTCACCGGCTTTGTTGGGGTCGGGCACATACCATCTGTCTTTGGCTTTGGATTGAAGCAGGGGATCATCCTTTGCAAGCTTTCGCAGGTCCTTGAAGTTGGTGGAAAGATAACTGTGGATTTGACTGGGGACCTCGCCCTTTCCGTCGTAGCACAGAAAGTTCTGTCCCAACAGTTCATCACGAAGATCGGGCATTTTTTCGTGTTTTGCCTGATGCAACTGGGTCGTGAATTCGGGATGAAGTTGCTGGAAAGTTTGCGGTTTTTTGGTCAGCTGTTGTCTGAGCCAAAGTATTGCGGAAGACTCATCTTTGACAAAAAGTTCCAATTGCAAGATCTCTTTGGCCGTCATGCGTTTCTTTTCGTATTCAGCAGCCTGATTCTCCAAAAAATACATGCCGTCGATGGGTCGAAAACGATGGTCAAGCCCTGCGTGAAAATCGGCTCCGGACATTGGAACCATGACGCCCCTCTGCACATGGAAGGCAACCATTCTGTCATAGAGAAGATAACTTTGCCGCTCGGCAATAACTTCGCATCGGCTGTATTTCATCACGAAAACAGGAAGTTGTTTCAGGTGTGTTCGTACAAAATCCCAGACGCCCTCTTCGGTTCCCGCTGTGAGTTTGAAACGTTCTTCAAGACCGCCGTTGGGTCGGTAAGCGGAAATCACTAGGTCCTGTTTAACGGCGGAACTGGTTACCTGGCGGTAGGACCCTTGTTTCTTGTCCATGGTGCGAACATCCGCCACAACAAAACCAGCTGCCAGCATGGCCTCCTGGATTGCATTCCAAACGGCGTTTCGGGAATTGTGGAAAACGACCGTCATCCACCTACCGGGTTTCAGAAAACGATAATACTCTTTGAAACAATGCTGCATCAAGCGCTGGTATTCGAGCATTCCTTTCTTTTTTGCCCTGTCCACAATGGCTTCACTTTTTGTGTTCGTGAGCACCTTGTGCCAGGACTCAACAACAAAATTGAGATCAGCATAATAGATATTTTCACCGAACGGTGGATCTGTAAAAATGTAGTCTATGCTGTTGTCTTCTAAGTTTAGAGATTGAGTGGATGAAGCAGCAATGGAAGCAGTTCCTTGGAATGCTTTGTAATTCTTCATCCCCAGCAATATGCGTTTCACTTTATTCCGATAGGCAATAAACGGCGAAGCTTCACTTATCATAGCTGGAATATAATAAACCCCATTAAGCGGATTATATGGAAATGAAACTTCTGGGCGATAACGGTTTTGAAGTGATAGATTTATTAAGTGACTATCAACAAGGAATTTGACATTGTTCTTGAGCCCAGTATCTTGTATTTGGTTTGTCTTTGACCATATCGCATTCAAAATGTGTATGGTTCGTGGAAAATAAAAATGATGCAGGTGTGTAATCCCCGCTCTATCCATTCGCGCACGTTCGTGAGTCATGTGCATGTACGGCAAAACGTCAGTCGGCATCTCTGACGGCCATTCAAGGGACTCAATTTTTGATATGATTTCCAGATCATGGGCATCGGGTTCCTTTTCGTATCGGTCTTTGTCCAGTTTATAGACAATCAGAACGGGTTTTCGTTTCAGGATTTTGACGGCAGAATTCAAAGCCTTATCATGCCGCGTTTCATAGAGGCGAACGAGACGCTTTTTCGTCAATTCACCCCCGCAATGGGGGCACAAAAACATGTCCTTGACCCGCTTGGTCTTCGGATCCAAGGCTTCCTCAAGAAAGCCCACCTCCCCCGCACAATCCGGGCAGGAGAAGACCTCACTCCATACGGTGTATTCAATCCGCCCTTTCGTTTTACCGTCCACATGCAGCGTCTCATACATCCAGCCCAGCCCTTCTTCCACCTCATCGAGGATTTTACGAGCGGCCTTTGCAAAAACGTTTACATCAAAAGGAAGGTTGTAGTTTGCCGCTATGAAGGTAGCGGCTGGTGAAAGGTCGCCCAAGACTACGCGGCGAGCGCCCCAGTGAGGTTTTTTACGGGCTTCCGCTTTCCATTCCTTCTCCAGGTCCTTTCGAAACTTTTCCGGCGCCGAGCCGCACCACTGGGCGGCGACACCCGTCATGCCCGATCCGCAAAAGCCGTCCAAAACCACATCGCCCGGTTCCGTATAATGGAGGATGGAGGGAACAATGGCCAGGTGCGGCACTTTGGTGTGGTAGGAATGTGCTCGGTAGATGGGGTCGGTTTTCCCGACGCTCACATCAACGGCAAACGGTTCTCGATTGTAGGGTTCCGCCGGATCATAAGGCTTTCCATAAAGATTAACAAAATCCCCAAGCCACGGATTAGGGCAGGCCGTATAGTACGGCGGATCCGAAAGCGCCAGAATATCCTCATCTTCTCCAATGGGAAACCCCTCGATCTTGCGGAACTCCGGATCCTTGAGCTTTTCACGAAGAAGCGCCAGAAAATATTCCCGGCGGGTATCATCGTTTTCAAAGGTTATCCCAAGGCATTCCACCTTCTGCTTTCGCTGCTCCTCAAGCTCCTCCTCATACGATTTCTCAAACATCTCCCCCTGTTGGGGCCTGAACATCTTCCGGGTCTGATGATCCACGTCTTTTCTTCCCATAAATTTTCCTATTTTATCGTTAGTGAATATTGTACTTATTCAACTGTTTCGTCTTCACTTTCCTGAAAATCGGTAACTTCGGGTTCAATGCCATCTTGAACCGCTTCCCTGGCAATCGGTTTTCCCATGGCCTTTTCGATGCGATTCAGCAGCGCCTCTTCGCGCATACTGAAAAAGGCGTTAAAATCATCACTCCTGAGCAGCTCGGGTTCGATAACATGC
>JGI11705J14877_10000763_pt1 | contig 19485 bp, 21 predicted proteins | sample Etolaghawater15m_FD_14877 | JGI IMG/M metagenome (IMG submission 14877)
CAACAGATGCTTTTTATTTTAATGAAAATCAGCCAATAAAAGCGATTGGAAAGCTATGTTTTGTTAAAATTGCATCAGAAATAAAAACTCAAAAGTTAGAAACAGTACCTGAGTCCAATTTTAGACTCCCAGATGTACTAGAATATAATGAGTTTACTACAGTATCAACACCACTTTACATGATAGGTGCTGTTGGATAAATTAGGAAAAATAGCAGTGACAATAAGTGTACCAGCAACAAGTGCCAATCTAGGGCCTGGGTTTGATTCTTTAGGTTTAGCAGTTGACTTAAGAAATAGAGTTGAGTTTCATCCCTCAAAATTTTTTAGTGTAAGTATCAAAGGTGAGGGAGAAAACAATCCTCGACTTAAGGGCAATAATCTTTTTATAAGCATTTTTAACGAACACTACTCGCGTTTAACAACAAAAAAACAGAATTTCAAGTTTACTTTTTATAACTCAATACCAATGTCAAGAGGACTTGGAAGTTCTTCTGCTGTAATAGTCTCAGCTATTGCATCAGCACATGAAGCAGCAGGTATTAGAGTCTCAAAACGCCGTATTTTAAATCATGCACTTGTGTATGAGTCACATCCTGATAATATCACTCCAGCAGTAATGGGTGGTTTTAATGCAGCAACGATTGAAAAAAACAAGGTCTTTTCTCAACGAAAACACCTTCCTGATTATCTTAAAGCAGTTGTTGTGATTCCCAACAAACAGATGAATACATCAAAATCTCGTACAATTCTTCCTAAGTCATACTCAAAAGATAATGCGGTTTACAACCTATCACATACCGCACTTACTGTTGCTGCATTTTTTAATGAAGATTGGGAGATGTTAAAACTAGCAGCTCAAGATAGATTTCATCAAAAAGCAAGGATGAAAACACTGCCAGAGCTTTTTTCAGTGCAAAAGACTGCTTATGAAAGTGGTGCTCTTATGAGTACGCTTTCAGGAAGCGGTTCAACATTTTTCTCGCTTGTATATGATGATGATTCAGCTATGATTGCCAATAAGTTTACACAAAAATTTCCAGAGTTTAGTGTGAAAGTTTTGGACTTTGATAATGATGGACTTTTAATAGAGCGATAAAGCCTATTAAATAAAGCAAGATTTAGATATAATGTCGAAAAATTTTCATCAACCAATCAGAATGTGTGTTTCTTGTAGAGAAAAAGATGCACAAACTAAGTTTCTTAGACTCTGTTGTGTTGATGGAGACATAAGTTTATTTTCTGGAAATGGGCGAAGTTTCTACCTGTGTATGAACTGCCAAGAAGATGATAAAAAACTCTCTAAAGCTCTTATGCGACAGTGTAAAAGCAACAAGAGAGAAGAACTTATGAACAAACTAAAGGAGATCATCACTGATGACAGATAAAGTTAGCGTTAGCGAAATTGCAAAAGAGCTGGGAATTGCTTCTAAAGATGTCTTAGAAAAAGCTAAGAGTATGGGAATCGAAGTAAAAGCAGCACAAAGTAAGGTTAGTATGGAACAAGCAGAAGAGATTGCGAATTTCATCATGAATGGTGGAGAAGCAGAAGCGAGTAAGCCTGAACCAACTATTGTAAAAAAAGCTAAAAGTGATACTCCTCAAAAAGAAAAACTTCCAGAATCAAGTGAGCCCCCTAAAGAAGTCATAACTCAAGAAAGTGACACAGAAGAAGTAAAAGATAAACAAGATATCAAAGAAGAAGTGGCTACAAAAGAGAGTTCTAATAGTCCTCTGAAAGTTGTTGCTCCAATTGAAAAAGTAGGTATTAAAAAATCTGGCTTAAAAATTGTAAAAAAGAAAAAACCGCAAATAGAAGAAAAAATAGAGATGCCTGTAAAACAAGCATCAGTATCTTCATACGGAAAAATGAGTGCAGAAGTACTTGAAGAACTTGCTAAAAAGAAAAAATCAAGTTCAAAACAATCAGCAACATCTAAAAAAGATCAGGGTACTAAGATAGATATTTTTGGTGGTTCGATGGCTGATGTCTCTATGGATATGGATGATCAAGTAGTTTTACTTGATTTAAATGCAACTGAGAGAGCACCCCTTCCTGTTGAAGAGCCGAGAAAGCCTCGTGCTCCAAAACCAGTAGGAAGAAATGCAAATAAAAAAGCAGCTCCACGTGGTAGAAAAGTTCGTAAAGATAAGCGTAAAAAGTATACAAAATCAACTCAAGAGGATGAAGTTATCACACATGTAGAGATTCCAGAAGATATTCGTGTATATGAATTTGCAGAAGCTCTCAACCGTCCAATGTCAGACATTATAAAAGTTCTTTTTGATCTTGGTATGATGATGACAAAAAATGACTTCCTTGGAAACGATGAGATAGAAATACTATCTGAAGAGTTTGAAGTTGAAGTGACTATCATCGACCCTAAAAATGAATTCACTCATGAAGAAGAGGATATCGAAGAAGATCCAGATGCAACAGAGAGAGCACCTGTAATCACAATAATGGGACATGTTGATCATGGTAAAACTTCTCTTTTAGATGCTATTCGTAAAGCAAAAGTAACAGATGGTGAAGCTGGTGGTATAACACAACATATTGGTGCATACACAATTGAGCAACATGGAAAACCTATCACATTTATAGATACTCCAGGACATGCTGCATTTAGTCACATGCGTGAAAAAGGTACAGAGATTACAGATATCATTGTTATAGTTGTAGCTGCTGATGATGGTGTTAAGCCACAAACTCTAGAAGTTATTAAGCTTGCAAAAGAATCAGGTGCACCTATCATAGTTGCTCTTAACAAAATGGATAAAGAGACAGCTCAGCCAGACTTGGTTAAGGGTCAAATGGCTGAGCATGGTATCTCTCCAGTTGATTGGGGTGGAGATATAGAGTTTGTTGGTGTATCTGCAAAATCAGGTTTGGGTATTGACGATTTACTTGAAAATATTCTTACAACTGCTGAGATTTTGGAACTAAAAGCAAATGAAAATGCACTTGCTAAAGCAGCTGTAATTGAGTCATCACTTGAGAAAGGTCGTGGTCCTGTTGCTACTGTAATTGTACAAAATGGTACACTTAAAGTTGGAGATTTTGTAGTTTGTGGTGCTGCTTATGGTCGTGTAAAAGCGATGATGGATGAGAACAACAAGCAAGTGAAGTTCCTTCTTCCATCGCATACAGCAGTTATAGCAGGACTCAACGAAGTTCCTGCTTCTGGTGAGATTATGATGGTTATGGAAAACGAAAAAGAGGCAAAAGAGTTTGCCCTTAAACGCCATGAGTATGATAGACATAAAGAGCTTTCTATCTCAACTAAATCTACTCTTGAAGATATGACTTCGATGATTGCAGAGGGTAACCTTAAGTCACTTAAAGTTGTACTTAAAACTGATGTTCACGGTACACTTGAAGCTATTAAGTCTTCTATCTCAGTTCTTAGAAATGATGAAGTTAAAGTAAATATTATCTCTTCAGGTGTTGGTGGAATTACTGAAAATGATGTTGAGCTTGTAAACAACTCAGAAAACTGTGTTCTCCTTGGATTTAATGTTCGTCCAACAGGAGCAGTAAAAGCATCTGCTAAACAAAAAGGTGTTGAGATTAGAACCTACTCAATTATTTACCAACTAATCGATGATATTACTGGTATGCTTACGGGTATGATGGCTCCAAAATATACAGAAGAGAACACTGGTCAAGCTGAAGTTCGTGAAGTATTTAAAATACCTAAAGGTCTTGTCGCTGGTTCTGTTGTTGTTGATGGACGTCTTATCCGTGGTGGTATGGTTCGTGTCATTCGTGATGGTGTTGTCCATTACGAGGGAGAACTTACTTCACTTAAACGTTTTAAAGATGATGTTGAAGAAGTTGGTAATGGTTATGAATGTGGTGTAGTTATCAGTGGTTACGATGATGTTGTACCAGGTGATATTCTTGAAACATTCAAAAAAGTTGAGCAAAAAGTTACACTTTAATGACTGAAGCACAGATAAAACTCAAGCGTACTGAGTCAGTTCTTTTAGAGTTGATTCCTCAAGCTCTTGGGTCAATGAACGATAAGAGACTTCACGAGCTTGATATTTTAGAAGTAAAATGTTCTCGTGGAAAAAGTGATGCTAAAGTTTATATCAATCCTCATTCACTTACAGATCAAGAAAAACGTGACTATATTAAATTGCTTAATAAGGCAAGACCTATTGTTGAAACTTTTTGTCTTAAAGATCAGGGTTGGTTTCGTTGTCCAAAGTTTACTTTTGAATTTGATGAACAACTTGCAAAATCACAAACTATAGAAGAACTATTTAAAAAAATTGCGAAGGAGCCACAAGATGAGTCTTAAAAGCGATATTAATTCACTTGTAAAGTCAGTAAGCTTAGAACTTTATGATACTGTGATTGTAAGTGAAAATGATGAGACTATCTACAGAGTGAGTGTTATCTCACCAGAGATACAAGATGGCAAACGCAAAGGTGTTTCTCTTGATGAGTGTGTTGAGCTTACACATCTTATTTCACCGCTTTTAGATGTCACTCCACCAGTTTCAGGTGACTATAGACTAGAAGTTGGTACTGCTGGAATAGAACGTAAGCTTACTAGCTTAGAGCATTTCAATAAGTCTATTGGTGAAAAAGTCTCTTTACTATGCAGTGATAAAAGTAAACTTAGAGGTGTTCTTCAAGATGTTGATGGCAATAAAATCACACTTAAAACTGAAGATGAGTCTCTAACTGTAGAGTACGAAGAAATTACAAAAGCAAAAACTTACTTTGAATGGTAATAGGGGGTAGTAGTTTCTTTATGAGTCTTGCAATTAGTGAGGCTTGGAAGTATCAAGGTTTAACCTATCCAAATCCTGCTGTAGGGTGCACAATTACTACAAATGATGGTCGACTTCTTGCAGTAGAAGCACATCAAAAAGCGGGTATGCCTCATGCTGAAGTAAATGCACTTAAAGCTGCATACTACAAACTTAGTAATGACTCTCAAATCTTAAAACTAGAAAACTCAGCAGAGATACATAAATACTTATTTCAAAACCATAAAAATATTTTTCAGAATACACTGCTTTATACTACACTTGAACCATGTTCGCATCAAGGTCAAACACCATCTTGTGCTTCTCTTATAGCTGCCTTAGGGATAAAAGAAATTTATGTCGGTTCATATGATTTTAATCCCATAGCAAAAGAGGGAAACAAAATACTAGAGCAAAATAGTTGCAGTATATATAGTGGCGTTTTACAGCAAGAGTGTGATGCACTGCTAAAACCTTTTAATCTTTGGCAAAAGAAAAACTTTGTATTTTTTAAGTGGGCACAAAGATTAAATGCCACAACTGATGATGGAAACATAAGCTCTATTGAGTCAAGAACTCATGTGCATGACTTACGTAATGTTTGTGATCTTTTAGTTATTGGTGGAAATACAGTCCGCCAAGATAGACCAACTCTCGATGCGAGGTTAGTTAATGGAAAAGCTCCAGATATTTTGATACTCTCGCAACAAGAAGATTTTGATACAACAATTCCTCTCTTTAGTATAAAAGGACGTAAAGTGTTTATTGAGAGTGATTTAAAAAGAGTACAAGATTATAAAAATATTATGATTGAGGGAAGTGAAAGAATGTTTGAGCTTTCTAGTGCTATTGTTGATTATTATCTTTGTTATATAGCTCCTAGTTTTGGTGGTAGCAAAGGGTTTACTAATCTTAGCAATAATTTTGAGATTTTAAATCTACAAAAAGAGACACAAGATATAATGATGTGGATGAAAAGAATTGAAGGAAACAGATGAGTTCTCAGGGTAAACAAAATACACAAAAGCAAGAAAAAATAGTCTCCATGTTTGATAACATCGCCCCAACATACGACACAGCAAATCGTGTCATGAGTATGGGTGTAGATAAAAGCTGGCGTAGAAAAGCTTGTGATTTAGCTTATGGATATGCAGCAAAAGATTCTCTTGATAAGATTGTCGATGTTGCTTGTGGAACTGGTGATATGATGCGTTTTTGGCAAGATCGTGCTGAAAAGTTAGGTATAGCTATTGGTGAAATAGTAGGAGTCGATCCATCTGTTGGTATGCTTGATGTGGCTCGTGAAAAGCTTCCTAAATTCAACTATCATGTTGCTAAGGCGACAGAAATTCCCCTTGAAAATGCTAGTGCTGATATTTTGAGTATAACTTATGGAATTCGCAATGTTGTACAGAGAGTTGAAGCTCTTGATGAGTTCAATCGTGTTTTGAAAAAAGATGGACTTGTAGTTATCTTAGAGTTTATGAAAAATGAAAACCCATCTTTTCTTGGTAAAGTTAAAGATTTTTATATGAATCGTGTTTTACCAAAAGTTGGCGGATTTATCTCTAAAAATCTAGAAGCATATGAGTACTTACCAAACTCAATAGAAGATTTCTCAACTGTAGAAAATATGCAAAATGAACTTAAAAATGCAGGTTTTGAGATACTCTATACAAAAAGTTTCTCTATGGATATCTCAACACTCATCATCGCTAAAAAACTTTAGAGTTTTTGATGCATACACTTTCAGTTTCAGGACTTAACGAGCAGATTAAAGGTCTTTTAGAGACAAGCTTTAATCAAGTTCTTGTTGAGGGTGAACTTTCCCGTATCACTTTTCATAACTCTGGGCACATCTACTTCACACTCAAAGATGATGCTTCTGTTATAAGTGCTGTGATGTTTAGAGGAAATGCTTCAAAGCTAAAGTTTCGCCTTGAAGAGGGAATGAAAGTACTCATAAACGCAGCCCTTACTCTTTACAAACCACGAGGAAGTTACCAACTAAACTGTTTTAGTATAGATCCCTCTGGTCATGGTGCTTTAGCACTTGCATATGAGCAGCTCAAGCAAAAGCTCTCCTCTCAAGGATATTTTAATCCTGAGATAAAAAAAGCACTGCCAAGATTTCCAAAAAAAATAGCACTTATAACTTCTGCAACAGGAGCAGCACTTCAAGATATGCTCCGTGTTGCAAATGCTAGATATAGAGCGATAGAAATAGATATTTATGATGTTTTAGTCCAAGGACAGAATGCTTCGTATGAAGTGTGTAGTGCTTTAGTTTTAGCCGATGCTAAAGAGTATGATGTCATTGTTCTAGCACGTGGTGGTGGAAGTATAGAAGATTTGTGGGCATTTAATGAAGAGAGAGTTGCAGATGCAATTTTTTATGCCAAAACACCAATAGTCTCGGCAATTGGTCATGAAATAGACTGGCTGATTAGTGACTTTGTAGCCGATGTTAGAGCGGCTACTCCAAGTGCTGCAATGGAGATAATTCTTCCTGATAACAATGAACTCTACCAAACACTTGACTCTATCTCTACACAGTTTACACAACTCTTAAATCAAAAACTCTATACAAAAACACAGGAGCTAGAACATCTTAAAAACTCTTACCTACAACACTCAGTTGAGAAAAAACTTACGCAAAAACTCCAAGAGATAGACCAAGTAAGAGAGAATTTTCAGCAGAGTATGGCGTTTAAACTTCAAACTTTTACAAGAGATGTTGCACAGGTAAAGAGTAGTTATCCACAAGTCATACAAAGTGTATTAAACAGTGCAAACGCCAAACTCTCACATATGCGAAGAATGTTAGAATCAAACCATCCAAAACTCAAGAGTAAAAAAGGTTTCGCTCAAATTTCTCAAAACGCCAAGGTTGTAGATATCGCACTTTTAAAAGAGGATGATATCTTTGAGGCACAAAGTGAGTCTGTCGTAATCAGTGCAAAAGTACTTCATAAAAAGGAGATATAAAATGAGTTATCCAAGTTTTTTTAATGATGTTGAGGCCATAAAACTTATAGACCCACTTTCACTTGCTTTAGGTGCATTTGAAAAAGGGGAGTATGAGATTTCTTATCTTGAAGTAGTCAAAGCTGCAGGACACTCTTGTCCAACTGTTGCAGGTGCTTACATCATGACAAATGAAGCTTTAAAAGTACTCTACCCAAATGCAAGAGCAGTGAGAGGAAACATAAAAGTTGAGTTTGAAGAAAGCTTAGAAGAGGGTGTTGCTGGTGTTATTGGTAATGTAGTCTCGCAGATTACTGGAGCAACAGACAAAAGTGGTTTTAAAGGACTTCAAGGTCAGTTTGCTCGTCACTCACTTATGGGGTTTAATGCAACTATAGAATCATCAGCGAGATTTACAAGAGTAGATACACAAAAAAGTGTAGATGTAATCTACAATCATTCAAGCATTAGTACAAACCCTGAAATGCTAAGACTTATGAAAAAACTAGGTTCTGGTGAGGCAACACAAGAAGATGTAAAAACTTTTGGAGAACTCTGGCAAGATAGAGTCAAAAGAATTTTTGAAAATTTAGATGAAGTTATAGAAGTAACAGAGTTATAAAAACTCTGTTTGAGCTTACTTTAGGGCTATGCTAGGAAAGTAAGTATAGAGTGTAACAGCAGTAGTAGCTGAGAGCTTTTTCATAAGCTTATCAAACTTATCTTCTTTATTCCAAACAGGCTCTTTTACACCACTGAGTAAGACAAGCTTCTCTTTTGCGTCATATGCAACACCTAAAGAGTCTACAAGTCCAACTTCTTTAGCTTGTGCTGCTGTAAATATATGTGCGTTTGCATACATATTGCGTTTTTTGATATCTAATCCTCTCGCATCTGCAACATCTTTTGAAAACATATCGTAAGTGCCTTGGATGACTTTATTTAACTCATTTATCTCATAATCTTTCCACTCTCTATCTGGAGTTCCGATTTGTTTGTATTTTCCAGCTTTAACTACCTGCGTTTTGATGCCAATTTTTTCCATTACACCACTTAAATCTGCACCTTGCATAATAACGCCAATGCTACCAACCATACTTCCTGGATTTGCTACTATCTCATCTGCCCAGATACTTGCATAGTAACTTCCACTTGCAATAGTTCCCTGTGCATAAACTATAACAGCTTTCTTCTCTTTGAGTCTTTTGATAGCATAAGCAAGTTCAATAGAGGGCGAAACAGCTCCGCCGGGAGAGTCGACCACAAAAAGAACACCTTTGATGTTTTCATTTGAGTCAGCATCTTCAATCTGCTGAAGTACTTCACTCACTTCCATAATTGGGCCCAAGAGATTTATTTGCATGAGGTTGTTCGGTGTAAATTCATCTTCACTTTTAGGTGCAAAAATAAGCACTAAGATAAGAATGAAAACCATTGCCTTAAAATTATTTTGAATGAGCTGTATAGTCCATGTTATGGGTGAAAAAAGTTTTTTTATAAATTCCATTTACTCTCCTTTTTTGAGTTGACCGTTGATGTAAACTTTGGAGACATTATAGCGATGTAGAATTAAATGAATAGCTAACTCTTCAGTTGGTGTAGCATCTAAATCAAGCACTATCATATCTGCATTTTTTCCCTCTGCAATTTCTCCGGTGTTAAGTCCAAGTGCATCTGCTGCATCTTTTGTAACTCCACGGATAAGAGCATTAGCAAATCCTAAAAGTGGAGCATTCGCATGCATAAACAGAGAGATTTTCATCTCTTCGAAAAGGTCAAGTTTATAGTTTGAGCTTAGTCCATCCGTTGCAACTATCCAGCGAATTTTTTTCTCATTTAACTCTTTGATGTTAAGAGTGTTATTTCCCAAAAGTCTATTTGAAATTGGACAATGAATGATAGTATGTCCATTTTTAGCAATGGCATTTAGCTCTTCTTCGTTGGCGTTTACTCCATGTGTGAGAAGTGCATTATGACCATCAAAATACTCTAAAAACTCTTTTGAATCACAGACTGCATTTTCTTGCTTGAGCAAATCTTTAAAGAACTTTTTAAAGTCACCCTTGCTTGAGTCAAGCCACTCTCGCTCAGCTCTGCTCTCCATAAAATGAGCTGTAAGTTGTAAGCCTTCATTTTTTACAATATCTAAGGCTTTTTTGACTAAAACTGGGTGAACAGAGTAGGGCGAGTGTATAGCAACTGCTGGATAAAACCCTTCGCGTTTAACTGTTTTACTTGCATCTAAACGCGAGAGAAAGTCACCAAAAAGAGTATCTGCCATAACTGCTTGTGAGCCTATGAGCTCATTAAAATAGACAACATTTTGAGCAGCATTTTCGCAAACATCTAAGTCCATTCCGTGCGATGAGATAGCACCAAAGGTAGTGATACCTGCATTTAGCATCTCATCACAAGCTTTTTTCATACACTCTTGAGAACACCCTTCTATAAGTTCTTCGCGTTTCTCTATTACACTATAAAGCCAGCCCATAAAGTCGCCATAACTTAGCTCTGTTTTATTTCCTGAAAACTCTATGTGAACATGTGCATTTATGAGCCCTGGCATAAGTAGAGAGTTTTCTCTAAGGCTTGTAACTTTTGCCTCTGGATATAACTCTATAAGTTCATCAAAGGGAGCAATTTTTAAAATAGTCCGCTCAAATGCAACAGAAAGATTTGTGACAACTCTGTCATTTAATAGTATGTAGTGAGGTGTAATAATTTGCATGTATAATCTTTTTAAATAATTTTATAATTGAATTATACTATGAAAAACTAGAGCATTAATGAACAAACAACCAGAGAAGTTGTAGTATAATTACAAATTAAAAAGCCTTTTGCAATGTGGGAAGTTTGGAATTTATATAGGTTGCGAGGAGATTTGGAGTAGTATGAAATGATTCAGAAATACGAAAAATGAAAAGCATTAAAGGTGTATAAATAAGTTTTGTGATTTTTCCTTAAAGGGCAACTCTTTTTAATAATAGTTTCGATAAAATAATTTTTATAAAATTTTAGATAAACAAAAGGTGAGAAATGAAAATAGCAGTGATACAAGGCCCAAATTTGAATATGCTAGGAACACGTGAGCAACAAGTTTACGGTCCAATGAAGTTAGAGCAAATTCATGCACAAATGAAAGAAGTAGCATCTCAAAATGGTATTGAGATTGAGTTTTTTCAAAGTAATTTAGAGGGTGAAATTGTCGATAGAATTCAAGAGTGTTATGGTGAAGCACATGGTATCATTATAAACGCAGCAGCATATACACACACTTCTATAGCTATCCGTGATGCGATTGCAGCAGTTAGTATTCCAACAATTGAAGTGCATATTTCAAATATCCATAGACGTGAAGAGTTTAGAAAAACAAATATGATAGCACCTGTATGTGCATCTTCCGTTGTTGGTTTTGGTCCTTTTGGTTATCATCTTGCAATGATGGGTATGCTTCAGCTTTTAAATGAGCTAAAAGCAGCACACGAAGCACAGCAAAAAGCACAACAAGCTTAGTACTTCTTATGTACATACAACGCCACCTCTCTAAAGAGTTAACGCTTTTTAAGAGTGGGCATTTCCCCTATAAGTCAAATTTTCAATCTTCACATAGGTTTGAAGTGACAGTTGGCATAGGTGGAAACATAGGAGATGTTAAACGCAGGTTTGAGCATCTTTTTACTGAAATACAAAGAGAGAGAAGAGTTGATTTGCAAGAGAGTTCATTGATTTTAAAAAATCCTCCATTTGGCTACATAGACCAAGATGATTTTTTTAACTCAATTTTAGTACTGAAAACTTCAATGCAACCAAAAGCTTTTTTGGCATACTTAATGAAATTAGAGAAAAAATTTAGAAGATGTAGAAGTTTTGAAAATGCACCGAGGACATTAGATTTGGATATTATATTTTTTGACAACAGAGTAATTAATACTCCTAAACTAACTGTTCCACACCCCTTTTGGCAAAGTAGAGAGAGTGTGATTATTCCACTTGCTGGTATCAAAAAATGAAGATATTGACATTTACAGGTCGTACACCCTCAGAAGCACTGAAAAAAGCAAAGCTAGAGATTGGTGATGAGGGTATGCTTATAGAAACACGAGAAGTGCGAAAAAAAGCCCTCGGAAAAGAGGGACTTTATGAGATAGTAATTGGTATAGACGAGTCTATGATTTCTACAACTTACAAAAAAGCACAAAAACCCCTCTCGTCTCAGCAGCCTATTAAGCAAGAGAGTCAGGATATTCTTTTTGATATATCAAATGCAGCAAAACAGATATCTAAAATCTCAAATGTTACAGACCCTTTAGCAGAGTACACAAAAAGTGAGACCTCGCAAAAGTATGAGTCCCAGCATGAGTCAAGAAAATCTTCGTATGAGCCACAAGAGCTAAAAGAGATAAAAACTGAGATAAATAAGCTTACAGATAAAGTGAAAATAATCCAAAATATGTTCTGGGATGAGAAGTCACCACAGTTACAAACACAGATACCTCCAGAGTTTTCAGAGATATATAAACTAGCTTTACAGAGTGGTATGAATAGTGAGCACCTAAATGCACTTATGCAGATAACATTAGAGCATATGCCTTTTAAGATGAGAGAAAATTCAACAACTGTAAAGCGCTACTTCCAGACTATACTACGCAAAATGGTGCCTATTAGAATGGAGAATGCTCCAAAAGTAGGAACAAAAAAAGTGATAATGCTTGTTGGACCTACAGGTGTAGGAAAGACTACGAGCATTGCTAAACTTGCTGCTAGATATTCATTTTTGATGGAAAAAAAGTATAAAGTAGGGCTGGTAGTTCTTGATACATATAGAATAGGTGCAGTTGAACAGCTTATGCAGTATGCAAGAATGATGAAACTTGGGATTGAGACTGTAGTTGACCCTCCTGAGTTTTCATCTGCTTTGGAGTCTTTAAAGTATTGCGATTATATTCTTATAGATACGATGGGTTCAAGTCCTTACGATAAGGGAAAAATAGAGAAGATTTATGAGTGCTTAAATGCAAATACAACTGAGTATAGTGTAGATGTCGTGCTAGTTATGCCAAGCTCAATTAAGTATGAAGATTTAAAAGTTACCTATGATAATTTTGCGACTCTTGGAGTAGATACACTGATGTTTACAAAACTAGATGAAACACGAGGCTTTGGAAATATATTTTCACTTGCTTATGAGACAAAAAAGCCGATAAGTTACTTTTCAGTTGGTCAAGAAGTGCCTGAAGATTTAGTCTGTGCAAACAGTGACTTCTTAATTGAATGCTTACTCCATGGTTTCAACAGGAGCAAGGTATGATAGGTAACCAAGCTCAAAAACTAAAAGAGTTAGTAGCATCAAACGCGGCAAAGAAGTCTAAAAAAACACGTTTTATTGCTATAACAAGTGGTAAAGGTGGTGTTGGTAAAAGTACGATAAGCTCAAATCTAGCATATGCTCTTTCTCAAAAAGGTCTCAATGTAGGAATATTTGATGCAGATATTGGTCTTGCAAATCTTGATGTTATGTTTAATGTTAAAATCAAAAAAAATATTTTGCATGTTTTAAAAGGGGAAGCTACTGTTTCTGACATTTTAATTCCTATTACAAGAAATCTTATCTTGATTCCGGGTGAGAGTGGAGATGAGATACTGAAGTACTCAGATATGGCTCTGTTTGAGAAATTTATGCAAGAGGCACAGATTTTAGATAAACTTGATGTGATGATAATAGATACAGGAGCTGGAATTGGTGAGCATATTCAGATGTTTTTAAATGCCTCTGATGATGTCATTGTTGTTACAGTACCAGATCCTGCTGCTATTACAGATGCTTATGCGACTATAAAAACAATTGCTACACTCCGAAGTGATATAAGTGTCATTATGAATCAGGTGAAAAATGAAAAAGAGGCTGTTGGTATTTTTGAAAAAATTAAAAAAGTAGCCAATGCTAACATATCAAGTACACTTGACTTACGGCTTATTGGAAAGATTAACGAAGATGTTAAAGTTTCAAGTTCTGTAAAAAAAAGAGCTCTCTTTTCAGTGGAATATCCAGGATCGCAACCAAGTAAAGATTTGGATGCAATAGTAATGAAGATAGCTTCTAAGCTGGAACGAAATGTGCTAGTTACTTCAAGCGAAAGTGGTCTTTCTGGACTCTTTAAAAGACTTATAGAACATTTTTAGAAGATTTGAGGTAGTGTATGTTGGGTGAAAATTTTGTATATTTTTTTACTGTTCAAGGATTCTTTGTAGGCATAATTTTTGGAGTACTCAAATCATTTGATGCGGAGGGTCTTTTTGTCTACACTTTTTTAATTACTATTTTCTTTTATCTTTTTTCACATATTATTATTGCACTTTATTATAAAACATTAACCGCAAGGGCCTACCTTTTCCCTAAAGAGACACATGAAAAGGATTTGGATGGTTTTATTAAGGAAATAAATAAACGCGAGAAGCTAATCGACTCTGCCTGTAAGATAACTGATCTCGCTGTGCAAATGAATTCTGAAAACTTTACAGGACAAAAATTATGATTCCAAATGTGTATATGCAAGATTTGAAACATAAGGAAGATGAGTTAGCTATAGCTTATCTTCCAGCCGTAAAAGCAATGGCATTTCGTCTTAAAGAGCGACTCCCTAGTTCTGTAGATTTTTCAGATTTATCAGCTATTGGAACAGAAGAGTTAATTAAATTAGCGAGAAGATACGATGAAGCACTCAATGATAACTTTTGGGGATATGCCAAAAAGAGAGTTTATGGGGCGATGCTTGACTACTTACGAACTCTTGATGTTTTAAGTCGTGCTAGTCGTAAGCTGGTTAAGGCTATTGATTATGCAGTCGAAGAGTATCTTCTTACAAATTCTAGTGAACCAACAGATGAAGAGTTAGCAGAGATGCTTGATGAGAGTATTGAGAAGATACATGAAGCAAGAATAGCATCAAATATATACACTGTTATGCCACTACACGATCAGCTACAAGTGGGTGATGAGGGAGCGGCATTAGCAACTATTGAAAAAGATGAACTTGTTGAAGTTATTAAAAAGATCCTTTCATCTTATAAAGAACGTGACCAAATGGTGATTCAGCTCTATTATTTTGAGGAGTTGACACTTAAAGAGATAAGTGATGTACTTAATATTACTGAATCAAGAATTTCACAAATTCATAAGTCAGTAATATTAAAAATTAGAGAGAGTATAGGAGCATAAGATGGCAGATATACTTTCACAAGAAGAGATTGATGCTCTTTTGGATGTTGTTGAAGATGAGGGCGATGATGTCTTAGAGGCGGGATCAGGAGAGCTTCTTCCTCAAAGACAAGTTACACTCTATGACTTTAAGCGCCCAAATAGGGTTTCTAAAGAACAATTACGTGCATTCCGTGGTGTTCATGATAAAATGGCACGCTCATTAGCTTCACAAATTTCTTCTATAATGCGTTCTATTGTCGAGATACAACTGCATTCAGTTGACCAAATGACATATGGTGAGTTTTTGATGTCTCTTCCAAACCCAACAAGTTTTAATGTTTTTTCAGTAAAACCTCTTGAAGGAAGTGGCGTTATAGAGATAAATCCATCTATAGCATTTCCTATGCTTGATCGTCTTCTTGGTGGAAAAGGAGAACCATTTGATGCTTCTAGAGAATTTTCAGATATTGAGCTTAGTCTTTTTGAAACAATTTTACGTGTTATGATGAGCACTCTTAAGGAAGCATGGGGTCCCGTAATGGATGTTTATCCAACCGTTGAATCAAAAGAGTCTAGCCCAAATGTCGTTCAAATTGTTGCACAAAATGAAATTATTGTGATGGTTGTGATGGAAATTATTATAGGACATAGTTCTGGTATGATGAATATTTGCTATCCGGTAATTTCTTTAGAACCAATTCTGCCTAAGTTGGCTTCACGTGATTTGATGCTAAATGAAACAAGCTCAAAAAAAAGTAGAAATACAGAACTTCAAGTTCTTTTAGGTGGAGCAAAAGTTGACATAGAAGCAAATCTTGGAAATGCTGACTTAACACTTGGCGATATCCTAGAGTTACAAGTTGGAGATGTGCTAAGACTTTCAACCGCTGCAAATGATATAGTTACTGTTTCTGTTGATGGTAAAGAGAGATTTAAAGGCGAAATAGGATTGCGTAGATTTAGAAAATCTATTCAAGTTACAGAAGTCATTGATACTGAAAAAGATGCNGTCAAGCGAGCATTGGAGAATTTTGAGAGACAAAGACATGATAAAATTTCTGGTGTAAAAGATATAATCAATGAAGAAAATAATTATGAGGAGTAGATAATGAGTGATTTTATGAAACTATTTACAGATGAAACTGTTGGTACTATAGAAGCTCTAGTTGGAACTGCTCCGCACTTAGAGCTTAAAGAAGAGCAAGAGTTAACTATTATTTCAAATATAGTTCCGCCAATTGTTTTACTAAAAATTAAAGTTAGCGGTGATGTTGAAGCAAATGCAATGGTCGCATTACCTCCAAATTTAGCTACATCACTTTCAGATATGATGATGGGTGAAGAAGCAAGCGATCGTGAAGATGTAAGCGATGATGATATTGATGCAACAAAAGAAATTATTTCAAATATTTTCGGTACTATCGCCAATAGTCTTTCCACCCAAAAAGAATTGCCTATATTATCCTTCGGGGTAGAAGAGATAGAGTTTATCTCTGGTGAAGAAGAAGTTAGCCTCGAAGCATTTAGTAAGATGTTTATTTACAAGTTTGAACTTGGTAGCATCAGCTCACTTCTTATGTTGATACTTGATGATAAATTAGAAACCTCATTGCTCGGGAATCCAGAAGTTAAAGTGGAGTCTTCAAAGGAGTCCTCAAGTGAAGCTCCATCCAAAAATGAAAATATTAGTTTAACTAATGATGAGATGAGTAATATTGCATTAATTATGGATGTTAAACTTCCAGTTAGAGTTAGAATTGGAAAGAAGCGGATGTTGTTAAAAGATGTACTCAATATGGATATTGGTTCAGTGATAGAATTAAACCAACTAGCTAATGACCCTTTAGAAATTTTAGTTGATAATCATGTAGTGGCACAAGGAGAAGTTGTTATTGTAGANGGTAACTTTGGTGTTCAGATTACTACCATTGGTACTAAAAAAGAGAGACTAACTCAACTTAAGGCTTAGCATGCAAAAGATTGATGAACTAGAAAAACGCTATATAAAAGAAATTAAGTCAGCAGATGTTTGGAGTGTTTTTAGAATTATGGCGGACTTTGTAAAAGGTTTTGATGAGTTGGGTGGTTTAGGACCAACTGTTACAATCTTTGGAAGTGCAAGAACACCCGAAGATGACTTTTATTATAAAGAAGCTGTAAGACTTGCTTCTTTATTAGCAAAGAGAGGCTTTAATATTATGTCAGGCGGTGGACCAGGAATAATGGAAGCTGCAAATAGAGGTGCAAAAGAGAATGGCAGTGTTGAGTCTATAGGCTTAAATATTGACTTGCCATTTGAACAAATTGCAAACCCGTACACAACAAAAGATTTGAGTTTTGACTATTTCTTCTCTAGAAAAGTAATGCTTGTAAAGTATTCAATGGCTTATATTATTATGCCTGGTGGATTTGGAACTTTAGATGAACTTTTTGAAGCATTGACATTAGTACAGACAAGAAAGATTTCAGGTGTCAAAATTTTTGTTATTGGAACGGAGTTTTATAAACCACTTTTAGATTTTATTGAGAATCGTTTAGTCAGAGACGGGATGATAGATAAAGATGATTTATTAATGATAAAGCTAACAGATAATTTAGAGTGTGTTGTAGATGAGGTTGAAAAATCTTTACAAACACAAATAGAAGTTTTAGAGAAGATTGGACTTCATAATACAGAGTATTATAAATCGCTCTCAAGTTTACATAAAGAAGAAAAATAAAATGACAAAAAAAGTATTAGTAGGTATGAGCGGAGGTGTTGATTCGACTATTACATCACTTTTGCTCAAAGAAGAAGGTTACGAAGTTGAAGGCCTCTATATGAAGCTGCACTCAAAGCCCGGTTATCATGAAATACACTTAGCCAGAGCTCAAAAAGCAGCAAGTTTTGTGGGAATTAAACTTCATGTATTAGATTTACAAGAGAGTTTTAAAAAAGAGGTATTCCAACCATTTATAGATACCTATAAAAAAGGTGAAACACCAAATCCTTGTGCTCTTTGTAACAGAACAATGAAGTTTGGTGAGATGATAAAGTTTGCAGATGAAGTTGGAGCTGACTTTTTAGCAACAGGCCATTATATAAAAACTGATGGAGAGTATTTTTATCAAGCCGAAGACGATACAAAAGATCAGAGCTACTTTCTTTTTTATGTAAATAAAGATATTTTGCCAAGGTTACTTTTTCCTTTAGGTACTCGTCATAAAAAAGATATTAAAAAGATTGCCGCTTCTATCAAAGGGCTAGAGTCATTCTCTTCTCAATCAGAGTCAAGTGAAATATGTTTTGTTGAAACAACATACACAGATGTTTTAAAAGAGTATGTTAATGTTGATCAAGTAGGTGAAGTGTTGGATACTGAAGGTAATATAGTTGGAGAACATAAAGGCTATATGCATTATACAATTGGTAAACGTAAAGGATTTACAGTTCATGGAGCACATGACCCACATTTTGTGTTAAGTATAAATCCTAAAAAAAATCAAATCGTTGTAGGTAAAAAAGAAGAACTTGCTTGTTATGATGTAGTTCTAAACAATCTTAACATGTTTAATAATGAAAAAGAGTTTGATACAACAGTAAAATTGAGATATAGAACAAAAGCTGTTCCTTGTCATGTGAAAATTGAAAATGATAAAGCTTATATAACTTTAAAAGAGAGTGTATTTGGAGTAGCCGTTGGTCAGGCCGCTGTTTTTTACGATGAGCAAAGACTTATAGGAGGAGGATGGATAGCATCTGTGTAAGTAATAAATCTACTAATGTTTATTTATTTCGAAATTCCCAAAAACATTAAGCAAACACTAAGCAACATCCTCCTATAATTCCCATCCACAAACAGAGAGACCTTGTAGAAAAGGCCTAGAGAGACTTCAAGTAGAAGCTTTTGAAAAAGTTTGAGATCATTGAAAACTAAGCAAGTAATAGACTTTTAGTAACTACTAAACAGTTGGAAAAAATTACTTAGAAATAACTAATAAAACAACAACCGTCTATTCTATTTGAATTCTTAGATATTAATTTATCTAAGTTCCCTAAATAGTATAGATACTATACAACAGTCAGATACTATTCTTTAAGCAGATAGTATATGACTTTAAACAAAGCCAATGATTTTTAAATCTTGGGCAAAAGATCAGTAATTAAATTTATTTATCTTTTCATAATTAATTATGGAGAGTTTGATCCTGGCTCAGAATGAACGCTGGCGGCGTGCTTAACACATGCAAGTCGAACGATGAAACCTAGCTTGCTAGGTGGATTAGTGGCGCACGGGTGAGTAATATATAGATAACGTACCTTTTAGTCTGGGATAGCCATTGGAAACGATGATTAATACTAGATACTCCTTCTCATATCAATATGAGTCGGGAAAGTTTTTTCGCTAAGAGATCGGTCTATATCCTATCAGCTAGTTGGTGAGGTAAGAGCTCACCAAGGCAATGACAGGTAGCGGGTTTGAGAGGATGATCCGCCACACTGGTACTGAGACACGGACCAGACTCCTACGGGAGGCAGCAGTGAGGAATATTGCACAATGGAGGAAACTCTGA
>JGI11705J14877_10000764_pt1 | contig 19485 bp, 20 predicted proteins | sample Etolaghawater15m_FD_14877 | JGI IMG/M metagenome (IMG submission 14877)
ATGCAGCGATAGATCATGAGTATAATAACTACAATGTAAGAAAACATTACGCTTTTGGAGTCTCCCGTGAAGGGGAAAATTATACGTTTAAACTCAATGGAGGTTATTTTACTCTACGTGAAAAGCAGCCTTCAGGCGATGATCATCTATATCTCTTGGCCTCTATTAAGTATGAACATGACAGATATCAGTTGTTAGGAGAAGTGGGAATGAAGGAGTTCAACTCTCAGAAAAACTATGCCTCCTATGTACAAAGCTCCTATAGGTTTGATGACAAGCACACAGGTGTTTTGAGGTTTGAGTCCTACAAGGATGCTGCACTTAAAGAGAATGATTCGATGGCAATAGTTGGATATATATACAGACCTATATATCCGGTGTCTTTCAAGGCAGAGTATCAGCAACATAAAAGGAATATCCAAAACCAGATGATACTCTCATTCTCGGTGCTTTTTTAGATGAGAGTTATAGTTTTACTTTTGAGCTTAGCGCTGCATGGCTTGGCTACAGAGTATGCCATCATCTCAAGTACTCAGCTTCAGAACCTATCTAAACTCCAAATCAGGGCTATCTTCTTAAAAAAACTCACACATCTTAAAGGTCTACATATTATCCCTGTAAATCTTCCTTATAATAATAGGCTTCGCAGCTCCTTTGAAAAAGAGTTTGTAAAAATGGATGAAAGCCGTTTGAAATCTTATTGGAGTAAGCAACATTATTTAGGAGAGAGACCGCCAATCATTATGAAATCAGAGGAGAGTGCTTTGAAGTTTATCCAAAATGTAGAGGGTGGAATCTCTTATGTTTCACTTGATAAAGTTGATAGCATAGTTAATATACTCTATAAATGGAGTGATACCGGTGAATAGCCTTATGAACTTTATCAACCGATCATTGGCAAATCGACTGTTTGTCTCTTTCACCATCATAGGGTTCTTGCCGTTTATAATATTTTTGATGTATAACGTATTACTTAGTGAGACAAAGTTGGTTGATAAACTGATCTTAGATCAAGATCGCAAAGCTAGACAAGTCTCCAAACTTATTAATGCACATATTGAGAGTTTAGAAAAAGAGGTCATGTTCTTATCAAGATTAGACTTGATGGATGATCTGCTCGCTGAGGATATTGATAAAAGGGTTTCACGATTACTCAAGCAGAGAAAAGATGATTATGGCTTGGATCTAGAATTTCATGTGCTTAGTAGCAACTATGAGATATTATCCTCCTCCAACAAAACTATGATAGCAAAACAATTTATGTTCAAAAACAAACTACAAGCCACTCAAGGACAATTTTATATAGATAAAAAACTTTACATATATACTAAGATCTTTGCTAGTTTTGAAAACACCAAAGATATAGGCTTCTTTATACTGGAATACAACTTAGAGAATTTAAAGTTTTATCTTGAACATTCAGTAAATGAATATGCATATATGCAAAGAGATGATCAACATATTGGAGTTGAGAAATCTTTTAATCTAAAAACCATAAATGAAAAAGGAGTAGAAATCCTTAAAGAGCATATAGTGGTGTATCAAAAAATGGAATCTCTTTTAGAGGGTTGGTATATATTTTATGTGGTGAAGAAGAGTATAGCCTTAGAGTTCTTTTACGAGTTTATACGTTTTATGCTTTATCTTTCACCTCTGTTGATACTGCTCACTCTCTATATGTCTAAAAAGTTTTCTCGATATATAGTTTCACCAATAGAGGAGTTGACTGAAGTAACAGATGAGATTGTTGTCTCAAAAGACTACTCTAAACTTTTATATATGTCCTCATCTGATGAGATAGGACGTTTGGCAAACTCATTTAATGTGCTCTTAAACACCACAGATAAAACACTTGACGCATCTGAGGCAAAATCAGCTTTTATCTCCAATATGTCACATGAGCTCAAAACACCGCTCAATGCCATCATAGGTTTTTCTCAGTATCTCATCCTCTATGAGAAACTCACAGAAGAGCAACTAGATCTTGTTTCTAATATAGAGAACTCCTCTCAGTATCTTTTAGAGATGATACACGGTATCTTGGATATAGCTAAAATTGAGGCTGGTAAAGTTGACACAAATTTTCAACTGCTAGATTGTGAGAAGATTGCAAAAGATTGTTTCATGATGTTGGAGCCTTTAGCATACGACAAAGATCTGAAGTTTGAATTTGAGAGTAAGAGATGTGCTGTAAAGCATATAGAAACAGATGAGAAGATTTTCAAGCAAATCCTTATAAATCTACTCTCAAATGCGATTAAGTATACAAAAGAGGGTAAAGTGAGTCTGGAACTTCTCACTCGTGATGATAAGCTCATTGTAGAGGTGAAAGACAGTGGGATTGGAATAGAGAAAGATGAGATGGGAAAACTCTTCAAGGAGTTCTCACGCATAGAGAATGAGATCTCTTCTGAACAAAAAGGTACAGGTCTTGGACTCTCACTGAGTAAGAAACTCTCACATATACTTGGTGGAGATATATATCTGCAAAGTGATGGAAAGAACTCCGGAACGACGGCAGTTTTCTTTTTAAAGTTAAAGGATTAATATGAACATTTTAGTGGTTGAAGATGATAGTGCAAATGCCAAGTTGATATCTAAACTTTTAAAACAGGAAAAGTATCATGTGGATTTGGCTAAAAATTTTGATGAAGGGCAAAAAGCGCTTGACAGGGCATACTATAATCTCATTATTTTAGATTGGAATCTACCTGATGGAAGTGGTTTTGAACTTTTAAAAGAAGCAAGGGATCTTCTCATAGAATCCCAGATTCTAATGCTTTCTGCAAATTCAGATATCGAGTATAGGGTAAAGGCTTTAGACTCTGGTGCAGATGATTATCTGTGTAAGCCTTATGCTGTGGTGGAACTTCTTGCAAGGGTAAAGTCACTGCTGAGACGCAGTTCTCAAAACAAAAATACAGTACTAGAGATAGGAAACATCAGGGTAAATAAAGAGACTAAAGTTGTATCGGTAGATAACATAGAGATAGACTTGACCTTTGCAGAGTATAGTATTCTTGAGGCTATGGCTTCGAATCCAAACAAGACTTTTACAAAGTTTGAGCTTTTAAACCTCTCAAACAATGAATACGCAAGTTCAGTTATGAGTAATATTGTTGAAGTGCATATTAAAAACATTCGAAAAAAGCTCTCTAATAAAGAGGTGATTAAGACACTCAGAAATATAGGTTATAAAATAAACGTATCTTTATAGCCAACCTTTATATATCTTCAGTTAATCTTCATCTATTGATATGATAATCTCTTTATATATTTAGAAAAGGGGGAGAGATTATGTTAGGTTTTTCCAAAGAACTTTTAAGCAAAGAAAAAGATGGTGAAAGAGTACTGGTTTACTCATTTGCCTTAGTTATGCTTCTTGGATTTGAACTATCTTATTATCTTTTGATAGTGCAAACGGGAGTGACACAGTTTATGCACTCAGATATCATAGCACTGTTTCCTCTATTTTTTGGAGGGGTGCTTGGTACATACCTGAGTGGAAGAAAATGGGAGTTATTGGCAAGTCCGATACATAAAATTTCATTTGCTCTTGCTTTACAGTTAATTCTTTCTTTTTTCTATCCAAACTTCAATGTGTTCACACTTTTTTTATTAGGGATATCAGTTGGTGCAGTTGCACCACTGAGTGTTTATATCTTTAAACAAAAACAAATACTTGAGCTTGTTTTTGGACTCGGCATAGCCTATGCTATTGGGACATACTTTTTTACTTCCTATGTTGATTCAAGAACTGAAATGGCGATTATCTTTTCTCTTGTAGCACTTATGAGTGCTATAGTGTTGAAAGGTTATGACTTAAAAAAGGAATCAAGTGATAGCAATCTTTCGATGAAGGTGTGTTTTTTGCCAATGCTCTGGATCTTTTTAGATTCACATCTTTTTGAAAGTTTGTTAAGAAACAGTGCTTTGGATATTTGGTCATATAACACAAGTCTTATCATCATGTTTCACCTTATTGGACTAGTAGCAGCTTACTTTATGAGAAAAAATGCTTATCAGCAACATATGATTGGATTCTTATTTGTATGTTCCTATCTATTCGCCTCTTTTGAGAGTTTAGTGTTTTTAGCAGTTGTATACCCTTTTGTTATCTCTTATTACAATGTAGTGGTATTCTCAACACTTATAAAAGAAAACAATCTCTACAGACTTTCAATAGCAATGGTCTTTATAGCTTGGCTTGCATCAGGAGCTGGTTTAGGGCTGGCACTTACAAAAATTTTATACTAGGAAAAAATATGAAAAATTTACTATTGATTTTTATGATTCAATTGTCATTGTTTGGAGGAAGTCTAGAATTAGAAAGAGGTCATATTAAAGCACACACGGAGATGCTACTTGACACAACTATAGATCCGATAAACAAGTCGTTAATGGCTGATCTCGCTATGGCGGGTTCTGATATAGAGAGTTTAAGAGGTCGTATCTGGGTGGACCTTAATATGTTTATGAGTGACATGAGTGAGAGAGATGCACATATGTATGATGCTCTAGAGTCTAAGAAATTCATTTTGGCTACATTTATCATAGACAGCGTGAGAAAAACAGAAGCTGCTGATACATATGAGATAAAAGGGAAGTTAGATTTTCATGGTGTTCAAAAAGAGTTGAAATCTATTGCTACAATAAGCCTTCTAAACAAACAACTTTCATTCAACGCAACTACAACACTCAATATGTCTGATTACGCTATAGAGATGCCTTGTATGATGTTCATGTGTGTTGAAGAAGAAGTTAATTTACTTGTAGATGCTAAATTTAGTAAGTAATTTACTATCTTTGCCATAAAAGTGCTATGTCTTTAATGCCTATATCACTTCTTCTTGGTTTTATATAAATAGATGAAATCTCGTAGTTTTCTATACTTAAAGTATCTTCTATATTTTGAATCTCTTCTTGTAAACTTGTGTGTAATTCTTCTATATCATCTTCTACATCTTGAATAAAAGATTCCACATTTTTTACATCATCTCTTTCTTTAAGTACTCCTTTACCTTTTTTAAAGGCTGATGCACCATTTCTAATATTTGTAGCAGAGAGTGCTTTTCTTCCAAAAAAAGCACCAATGACAGCAAGTCCTATATCTAAAATAGTATCGGTTGTTTTAGAACTTACATCATGTTCTTCTTTTTGCAACTTCACCTCAAGACGTTTGAGTTTATTTTCTAATCGACCTAATTGTACTTCAAACTTATCTTCAAGTTTTTCCTGAGCTTGATCTTTTAGCTCTTTTAGGTGTGATTGTATTTCAAGTAAAAACTCTTGTTTTGTTTGATGTAATTTAGACTCAAGTTTCAGCGCATTACATGAAAAAAGTTCTATCTTTTTAAAACCATAAAGATAATCTGATAAACTTTTCTCAAATTCTTTAAGAGATTTGGATTCTAGTATGATACTCGGAAGTTTAGAGAATTCTGCACTATTATTTATATCCGTACTAAAGCCTTCATAAGATTCGCATCTAGAATCTTCCCAATTAATATTCGTTTGTGATTCGTCTAAGTCTAGTTTGAGTTCTAATCTTTCAAGTAAATCTATAGAGCGTCTTTGATTGTAAAACCTAATCTCAGCAGATGAACACAAATATGGATAAAAAGGTTTTGTAGTATTTATATCTGTATCTAAAAAGTACTGTTTTATATTTTCATTAAGTATGGGTCTCACATCTAGGCTGGAATTTTGAGTATTTTGAATATTTTTTGTATTTTCTTTAGCTATATTTTTCTTATCTGACATAAGTAGTTTTATATCATCTTTTGTCATTGGACCTTTGAGGTAGGAAAGAACCCATCGTGAGCTAAACTCAATAGTCTCATCAGTATGAACATTTTTCATAAAAAAATGTCTTCCTTTAAGGTTTGCTATTCTTTTAGCTATCTCTTCCTTGCTTAGTTTTGATTTGGCAGATAATGGTTCTATAACTTTTTGTATATCCTGAGCAGTTTGAAGTTTTCCAATAAACCAAGTCCCAATGTTTGATAAGCCTTTGTAGTCTATATCTACAGGGTTTTGTGTTGAGAGCACTATACCTGTGCCAAATGCTCTGGCTTGTTTAAGAAGCAAAAGCATAGGATTTTTCGATGGCGGATTACTCGTAGGCGGAAAAAATCCAAAAATTTCATCCATGTAAAGGATGTTTTTTAAAGTTGAGCTCCCTCTTTGTCTTCTCATCCAGTTGATGTAAGAGTTTAAAAGAATCGTTACAAAAAACATTCTTTCTTTGTCATTGAGGTGCGATATACTAAAAATTGCGATTTTTGCTTTAGCGTTTTCATCATAAAGCATATTTTGAATGTCTAGGGCTTCTCCTTGTATCCAAGAGCTAAAATTTATAGATGAAATAACACCGTTTAAAGTCATTGCTAATTTCATTCTTTCATTCTGCGGATAAAATGTTTTCAATGAGAATAAACCTATTTTTTCAAAAGGAGGTGAAGCAATGTAGCCAATAATATCTTCTAAACTAAGTGAAATGTTCTTAGTGTAGTAATAATGTAAAATATTAGAAAGAAGTAAGTGTTCTTTAGAGTTTATACTATCAGCATCGATAGATACTAATGCAAGTAATGATGAGACAGTGGCGTTAATCATGGAAGCTAATGTATCACTGTCTTCTAAGATCTCCTTAGATGGAGCTTCAAAACTTCCCAAAATATTTACACTTATACCTGCTGAACTACCTGGTGTGTAAATTGTTTTTTCAACAGCAGCAAATTTTTGAATTCTTGTGGTATCTTGAAAAGATGACTTTAAACCATTTTTCCACATCATAGATGTTTCTTGTGCTAGTTCTTTTACACTCATATCTTTACTGAGTGCATCTGAGGTATTTAACCATGGTTCAAATTCTTTTGCACTAAGCTCAGAAAATGTTAAGCAAAGATTACCCATATCTCCCTTTGGATCTATAACAATAGATGGAATGTTGTCAATTGAAGCTTCTTCAAGTAGTCCAATACCAAGACCTGTTTTACCAGAACCTGTCATACCTACCATCATAGCATGTGTAGTGAGGTGTTTTGACTTATATAGGGCTAAAGAGTTAGAGTTGTCTTTTCCTAGATAGAAAAGTCCCATTTTTTCATATATCTCTTGCATCTTAATATCTATCTTCTATTTCATTCATCTCTGAGTCATCATAAGGATCCATATGTACAAGAACATGGGTTATTTTTTCTGGAAATAATGCTTTGATTTTATCTTCAATACTATCAGATACCAAGTGTGCATCATATAAAGAGGTACTGATGTTAAATACAGCATGTACTGAAACAAAAATATGTGAACCTGATTCTCTTGTTTGTAGATAATGGTAGTTAGTAATAGCTTTTTCTGTATCTAAAGTATCAGTGATTTTATCTATATCTGCAGGATCCAAAGCTGCGTCAAGAAGCATCAATATCCCTTCTTTAATAATAGGAATAGCTGAGTAAATCATATATATTGCAATCAGAATTCCAAGAATAGGATCTATAAGTTGTTCTGCTGTGTAAGAGATAAGAACTAAAGCCATTAATACAGCACCATTTGAGAATAGGTCTGTTTTGTAATGAAGTGCATCGGCTTTTATAACCATATTATCCGTTTTTTTAGCTACAGAACTGAGAAAGTAAACTAAGCCAGAGGTAATGATAAAAGAAGCAATCATAACTCCTATACTTGCATTTAAATGTAACATCTCTCTTGGATGGGCCATTTTTGAGAGTGCTTCATAAAAAATAAAAAGTGCAGATACAGATATAACAACACCTTCCATAACGGCAGCAAGAGGTTCTATCTTACTTCTTCCATAATGAAACTGATCATCAGGGTCTTTTTCGGCAGTGTGAAGGGCGAAATAATTAAAAAGTGATACTAAAAGGTCAAGCATTGAATCTATAGCAGATGCTAAAACAGCTATCGATCCACTAAGTATTCCTACTGTCATTTTCATGATAACAAGTAGACCTGCAACAGAGGTTGAAACCACCGTTGCCTTTTTTTCTAACCTCATACAATATTCCTTTGATTTTATTTGAGCAGGGAGCTCAAGACACCAATGCCTTTATTTTGATACAATTATATTTAAATTTACATAGCAGAGAACTGAGATAAGGCAAAATATAGATGGATTTAAAAGAGTTGCGGGAGCAAAGACAAAAGTGGATGACTTGGAAAAATATTCTTCCACTGCGAGAAGAACTAGATACACTTGATTCTGGAGATTTTGATGTTATTATTGGAGATGTGATAAAAATCTCTGGTAAATACACGCAAGATATTAAATCATCTGCAAAACTACTTATGCCATGGAGAAAAGGCCCCTTTGAGCTTTTTGACACATACATAGATACAGAATGGAAAAGTAACATAAAATTTAACTTACTTAGACCATACTTTAATTTAAAAGATAAGAGAGTGGCAGATATAGGATGTAATAATGGATACTACCTCTTTCGTATGCAAGAAGATAATCCAAAGTCATTAGTTGGTTTTGATCCTTCACCACTTTATAAAACTCAATTTGATTTTATAAACCATTTTGTAAAAAGTGAGATAGTATACGAACTTTTAGGTGTGGAACATTTAGAATTTTATGAAGAGAAGTTTGACACTATTTTTTGTCTTGGAGTACTTTATCATAGAAGCGATCCAGTTGCAATGCTAAAGCAATTATTTAAAGGCTTAGACACAAAAGGTGAAGTGATTTTAGATACTTTTTACATAGAAGGAGAGGGTGAAATGTGTTTGTGTCCTGAGTCGTCTTATTCTAAGATACCAAATATCTATTTTGTACCAACTATAGGGGCTTTGAAAAATTGGTGCCTTAGAGCAGGTTTTTCTAGTTTTGAAGTACTTGAGAGATCAAAAACAGATGCGAGTGAGCAAAGAAAAACTGAATGGATTGAGGGGCAATCTCTTGAAGATTTTCTCGATTTTGACGATAGTAGTAAAACAGTTGAAGGGTATCCAGCACCTGCAAGAGTATATGTAAGATTAATCAAGGATAAAAAATGAGTGAAGAAATAGAACAAGACGAAGTAGAACTTGAAGAAGGACTGAAAGAAGATAAAGTTTATCTTGAAACACATCAAGAAGTGAATACTGATTTCAGTGGTGAAATTATTAAGCTAGAACGTGGTTATGTGGAGTTACGTCTTACAACAACACCTGAAATGGTTGCAGATAATGTTGGTCTTATTCATGGTGGTTTTGTATTTTCAGCTGCTGATTATGCAGCAATGGCTGCTGTAAATGAAAGAAATGTTGTTTTAGTTGCTTCTGATTGTCAGTTTCTTTCACCAGTAAAGTTCCATGATGAGGTAAATATAGTTGCAAGAGTCCGACATAAAGAAGGGCGTAAAAGAAATGTACATGTAACTGGACATGTACTGGATATTAAAGTTTTTGAGGGTGAATTTAAAACAGTTGTAACAGATAGGCATGTACTTAAATTAAGGCTTTTAGATAACCAAGACTCTGAAGAAGTGGTAGCCTCAAAAGAGTCTTAATTTTTTCTAGCAGTTAAAAGAAAGACTCCAAAATCTCTTTGAGGTTTTTCTATAGTGTTAATATTTTCAATTTTAATATTTCTAAACCCAGCATCTTTTACAATCTTATGTAATGTATCTGCATCAAATCCAAAATGAAAAACTCCTGTGTTATCTGAATGAAATGTTCCATCTTCAGTTTCTAAATCTGCTAAAGCTATAAATCCATCTTTTTTTATATTTTTATATATAGTTTTGAAAAAGAGTTCTAAGCTATGAATATGGTGAAGTGTCATAGAACTGATAAGCCCATCAAAAGTTTTCTCTAAAGGATCTTCTATAATGTTAATATGCATTGCTTGAATGAATAGATTTTGGGTATTTTTTTTCTTTAACTGTTCAAGCATTTTCATTGAAGTATCTATTCCAAGAACTGATTTTACGTGAGGAAGAATTTCAAAGCCCAAAAGTCCAGTACCAACACCAAAATCCATAATTTCCATAGAAGAATCTAGTCTAATGTTTTTTTGTATAGCATCTGCAATCGTTTTAGCACCATTGACTCGCGTTGAACCTTTATCCCAAGAAGCTGCTTTGTCTTTAAAATTATCTTGCATTAGAGTGTTCCAATCCAGTAATCTGCATACTGTTGTTCTTGTTTTATAGTGGTTGTTCCGCCATGACCTGGATAGAGTGTTTTGTCATAGTCTAACTTTTTGAATCTTTCTAGAGAATCTTTCATATCTGAGGGTGAAGAAAAAGGAAAATCGGTCCGTCCGATAGAACGCTCAAAAATAAAGTCACCGCTAAAAATAGCATCTCCAATCTCAATCATAGAACACCCTGGACAGTGCCCTGGAAAGTGGTGAAACTTCACCTTCACCCCATCAAAATCAAACTCTTGGTTTGGTTCGACTTCCACATCAGGAAATGAGTGTGGTAAATCAGGCATCCAGTTGGAGCTTGTGAGAAGCATTACATCACCTTTAGGTGTGTAAAGAGGGATATTTAATTTTTTTTGTAGTTCATCATTTGACCATACATGATCAAAATGACCATGTGTATTTAAAATTGCTACAGGATTTGTGACATTTCTCAAAACCCATGGAGTCGCTCCAACACCAGGATCTATAATAAAGTCTTTTCCATCTACGTTAATGATGTAACAATTTGTTTGATACATCCCCATAGGTTTTACTTTTACACTCATTTATATCCTTTAAATTTCATTGTTATTCCAAGCTTCGACAGCTTTAACTAGATTCTCAAATCTATCAACTTTTCCAACTATGTATATTTCATCAAGCACATAGCAGCACACTGTTCTATCAAGGTTTTGTAAAAATACAGCATACTCATCAGCAGCTCTTGCATCTGTTGAGATTACCATCATTCCATCCACTGTATCATTGAGCGTTGGGAGTACATCGTACTCTACGTTTAAGAGTTTTTTTCCATCACTTACGTAACTAGCCATAGTATCCTCATGTATAAATATTAGCCTAATGATACAGATTTTTTTGTTACAAAGCTTTGATATAATTATTTATATACAATTTTTTACAAAAAAAAAGCCAAAGAAGATGATTAGATAATGTATTTTTACAAAGAATTAGAAAGTATTTTAGAGTCCAAAACAGTTAAAGAGAAGATTGAAAAATTTCATGCTTTTTATGAGCTTTATCTCTGTAACACTATCACTTTTGAAGATAACTATGAAGTCAAAGAATTTGAAAATCCATCCTACGATTCTATTTGTCCTATAGTCCTACCCCAAAATGTTCCTAAAAGAAAAAATCTCACAACAAAAGAGGGACAAATAAGGCTTATTCATGCAGTAGCGCATATAGAGTATTCGGCTATAGATTTAGCTTTAGATGGAGCATATAGATTTAGTGGACTTCCAAAAAAGTATTATGATGACTGGCTAAAAGTGGCAGATGATGAGATACGGCATTTTTTGATGTTACAAGAACTTTTAGAAGAACTGGGAAGCAATTACGGTGAAGTTGAGGTGCATAATGCTTTGTTTGAAGCAAGTCAGAGAACACAGACACTTTTGGAGAGAATGGCTGTTGTCCCACGTTACTTGGAAGCAAACGGACTTGATGCAACCCCTATGATATTAGAAAAACTCAAAAAGCTTCCAAAAAATGAGATGCTGGATAAAATTACCTCCGTTTTAACTGTGATACTCGAAGAAGAGATAGACCATGTCAAAAAAGGCGATGTTTGGTTTACTTATGCTTGTGAGAAAGAGGGTGTAAGTACTCAAGTGTATTTTGAGATTATAGATAAGTACTATCCTCAAGGTTTTTTAAGAGCAAAGAATTTAAACACCGTAGCAAGAAAAGAAGCCGGCTTTTCTTGCTCTGAGTTAAATTATATGGCACATAGAGAGATTTGTTAGTTAGAAAATTTTGATATAATCCAATAAAATATATTATAAAAGAAAGGTTTATAAAAAACTATGAGTAAATATTCTCAAATAACAGAATACTTAGAATACTTTTTAGATAATGAGGTTCGTAAAACTGGTATACAAAATGTTGTTGTTGGTCTTAGTGGTGGGCTTGATTCTGCTGTAGTTGCAGTTTTAGCACAGCATGTTTTTAAAGATAATCTTCTTTGTGTAAAAATGCCTTCGCATTATTCTTCACAAAGCTCATTGGATGATGCAGAAGTGCTCTGTGCAGATTTTAATATTCGTTCAATTACGGCGTCAATAGAACCCATGCTTAGAGCTTATGAACTTCTTAATCCGGATATGGATAATCTTCGTAAAGGTAATTTCTCTTCACGAATGAGAATGGCAACACTTTTTGATATATCAGCACGTGAAAATGCTTTAGTCTTAGGAACAAGTAACAAAAGTGAACTTATGCTTGGTTATGGAACTTTATATGGGGATTTGGCTAGTGCAGTGAATCCTATTGGAGATTTATATAAGAGTGAAGTATTTGAATTAGCTGAGTATTTGGGTGTTTCTTCAAGTATCATTACAAAGCCACCATCAGCGGATTTGTGGGATGGTCAAAGTGATGAGGCAGATTTAGGGTATACTTACGCGCAATTAGATGAAGTTATGAAACTTTATGTTGAAGAGAGACTCAGTAGAGATACTATAGTTTCTCAAGGTTTTGATGCAAAAATGACAGATATGATAATTGAGAGAATTTTCCGTAATCATTTTAAACGAAAAATGCCTGTTATAGCTAAGTTGACATCTAGAACTGTTAATCATGATTTTAATTATCCAAGAGATATTAGACTTTAAAAGGAAATCTACAATGAAAATAAAAGTACCATTTAGTAAGTTTGAAAATGGAAGGGAAACACATTCTAATGTGAGTGATGTTTTAGATGGTGAAGATATCAACCAGGTTCAAGAACTTGAAGAGGAATTTGCTACATATATAGGTGCAGAATATGCACTGGCAACATCGCATGGAACAGATGCACTCCACCTAGCTATGCTTGCCTTTGATTTAAAACGTGGTGATAAAGTGGTATGTTCGGTGAATGCACATCCAAATGTTCCTGAAGTTGTACGTCATTTTGATGCAGAGCCTGTTTTTATAGATATTGATCCTAATTCATACAATATTAACTTAGATCTTTTAGAAAACTATTTAGAAGAAAATCAATCGAAAAAACTTAAAGCTGTTATAGTTACGCATATAGCCGGAAATACAGTGGACTTAGATAGACTTTATAAAATTGCAAAAATTTATGATGTGAAGATTGTTGAAGATGCATGTGACGCTTTAGGTGCAACATACAAGGGTAAAAAAATCGGCTCAACCGGTGCAGATATCACTTGTTTTGATTTTTCTTCACATTTAAAGAAAAATGTTTGCAATGGCGGGATGATTGTTACAAATGATGAAGATATCATCAAACGTGCAAAACTACTTCACAATCATGGAATTGTTCAAGAGGAAGATGCCTTAGAATATATTTATGAAGTTGTGGATATCGGCAATGACTACTGTTTGAGTGAATTAAATGCTGCATACATTAGAGCGCAGCTTGCAAGTCAGGATGAGAGTATTGCAAGACAAAGAGAGATAGCATCTATGTATAATGAAGCGCTTGCTTCGGTAAATCATATTACTATCCCTAATGTTGAGAATGATGAACACCCTTTTTCTTTGTATGTTATAAAAATAGATAAAAATCGTGATTCTTTTGCAGTGGACTTGAAGAAAGAGGGAATTGAAACAGGGCTTCATTATATTCCGCTTCACCTGCTTAGCTATTATAAAACAAAGTACTCTTTACGTGTAAATGATTTTCCAGTAGCACTTCGTACATATCAACAAGTTTTATCTTTGCCAATTTATGCAAGTATGAGTGATAAAGATGTTAAATTTGTTTGCGACAAAATCAAAAGCATAGCATCAACAAAAGTTTAAATAGGTTTGAAAAAATCTCTCGTCTTTTGGGTTGAATCTTACTTTTACAACCCAAATACTTTCCAAAAACTTCTTTCAATCCTTTTACTTCCTTTATCTTGGATTTATTGTTTAGCTATGTATATACGCTATAAAACTAAAACAGAAGAAGATTTAGGGATTAAAGTAATTGGAGTAGGTAATTTAAATGTAGGTGGGAGTGGTAAGACTCCACTTGTGAGTGCTTTAGCTCAAAACTATGATAACGCGGCGATTGTTTTACGTGGTTATGGAAGAGATTCTAAGGGACTTATTGTCATTAGAGATGCCAAAAATACTTTGTGTGATGTACAGATAAGCGGTGATGAGGCTATGATTTATGCACATAAGGTAAAGAATGCCATAGTGATAGTAAGTGAAGATAGAAAACTAGGGATACTCCGAGCTAAAGAGATGGGTGCAAAGATAGTTTTTTTAGATGATGCCTATTCAAAACATGATATAAAAAAATTAGACTTCGTAATTGAGGTAAATGCACCAAATACTTCTTGCCTTCCTTCTGGGGCTTTTAGAGAAAGACATTGGTCGACTAAAGAGGTGTCTTTGATAAAAGATGGAGTTGATTTTAAAAGAGTGGTTGCGCTTAAAGACAAATGTGATAAAATGTCGCTCATTACAGCTATAGCAAGACCGCAAAGACTCGATGAATATTTGCCTGATCTTGTAAGTAAAAACTATTTTGAAGACCATCATGCTTTTACTAAAGATGAATTAGAAGAGATTTTAATTCGTGATGCTTCAGATTCGCTTTTAGTAACTTATAAAGATTTTGTTAAAGTAAAGTCATTTGGACTTCCTTTATCACTACTTGATATGCATGTTGAAGTTGATACAAAAATATACGAAAAAATAAATAATTATATAGGAAGTAAGTAGTGCAAAAGAAAATAGGAACAGTAAACACACTCCTTGATGCTTTACCATTTATAAAAGAGTTTAACAAAGAAATAGTAGTTATAAAATATGGCGGTTCAGCGCAAACTTCACCAAAGTTAAAAGAAAAATTTGCAGAGGATATTTTACTTATGTACCTTGTTGGAATAAAGCCTGTGGTTATTCATGGGGGAGGGCATAAGATTACAGATATGTTAAGTGCTTTGAGTATTCCTACAGAGTTTATAGAAGGCCAAAGAGTCACTACAAAAGAGGTAATGCGTATAGTGGAGATGATCTTAAGCGGTGAAATAAACAAAGACATAGTCTCTTTACTTAACTCTCATGGTGCAAAAGCTATAGGTATTAGTGGTAAAGATGCTCACTTCATCACTGCAAAGCCTAAAGATTTTTCAAAATGGGGTTTAACTGGAAATATCACAGATGTCAAAGCAGAAGTTATTTGTAATCTTATTCGAGAAAAGTTTATACCGGTTATTGCGCCTATAGCAGCAGATGAAGAACTTGGACATCCTGGTTATAACATCAACGCAGATTTATGTGCATCGTATGTAGCTAAGGCTATTGGAGCAAATAAAATTATATTTTTAACAGATACAGCTGGTGTTTTAGATAATGATAAAAATCTCCTAGATACTTTGACAAAAGATGAAGTGGAGGCGCTTAAAGCTGATGGAACGATTCATGGTGGAATGGTTCCAAAAGTGGATGCTTGTTTAGAAGCTATAGAAGGTGGTGTTCAAAAAGCGCATATCATCGATGGAAGAATAGAACATTCATTACTTTTAGAGTTGTTCACATCTGAGGGTGTGGGTACACAGATAATTCAATAAAAAAAGATATAATTAGAGGAAAATTTGGTGAAGATTGTTTTTTTTGTACTATTTTTTGCCTTAAGTATACAAGCAAATAATTACAAATATACTGAAGCAATTGAACTTAGTAAAGATGAATATAAAAAGTTTCTAGTCAAGTATGATAAAACGCAAAAGATGTTTAAATTTCGCTGGACTTTATATACAAATGGTACTTTAGTCGTGCTAAGGTCTTACGATAGAATCGTTGCACAAAATCTATTAACTACGGGATTAAAAAGAAAAAGTTTTCGTCTTGATTTAACACCAGTTGGGACAGGTTATGGTAATGTTCCCTATATCTTAGTTAAGTTTATAGAATATGATTTTATTAAAAATAAGGCTATTTTTGAACTCTTTTTATCAGATAGAGATTTAAAAGTCAGTTTAGAACATCTAGAAAATGAATAAAGAGAGAGTATGCAAAGAGTAGAAAGTGAGATAGTAAGATTAATTAAAGAGATAGATTATGATGAGGTCACTCGTTTATTTAACATGCTTTCGGGCGGAAAAAGACTTCGCGCAAAATTAGTTTTAAAAATAGCACCTGAACATGAGTTAGCTCCTACATTAGCTGCAATTATAGAGTTGATCCACGCAGCTAGTCTTTTGCATGATGATGTGATTGATGAGTCATTAACACGTCGTGGAGTAGCTTCAGTAAATGCAACTGATGGAAGTAAAACAGCTGTAATGTTAGGGGATATTTTATACTCAAAAGCATTTACAGAGTTGGTTGATTTTAATAAAGATATAGCAAAAGTGGTCGCATCATCTGTTACAGCACTCTCTAAAGGTGAAATGATGGATGTGAAGATGGCAGATGTATTTAACTTTGATGAAAAAAAATATCTTGATATGTTGTATCTTAAAACTGCAACATTAATCGAAGCCGCAGCTATTGCCTCTGCACTACTCATAGGAAAAGATTCTCAAAAGTATGGAGTATATGGCAAAAATTTAGGCTTATCTTTTCAAATTATTGATGATATTTTAGATATTACGTCTGATTCCGCAACACTTGGAAAACCTGCAATGAATGATTTTGTAGAAGGAAAATGCACACTTCCTTATATACATCTTTATCATGCTTTAGGTGAAGAAGACAAAATCAGACTGCAAAATGCACATGCTAAGAAATTAGATGATGCTCAGGAGAAATGGATTAAAGAGATGATGCAAAAACATCAATGTATCGAGCAATCTTTTTCACTTGCACAAAAACTTTCTAATGAAGCTATGCTAGCTGTAAAAGATGACAAAGCTCTTGTTGAAATTTTAGAGACTATGATAAAAAGAAGTTTTTAATGCATTATTTAAATATAAGTTTTTCACATAAAAATTCTAGTATTGAGATACGTGAAAAACTCTCATATCCGCATGATAGCGATATGCATGCTTGTCTGAAAAAATTGAGTGAATCAGAATTTATTAATGAAGCGATGTTGATTTCTACTTGTAATAGAATGGAAGTATTTAGTTCATGTAATGATGTGCAAGAAGCTACAAAGTATATTTTAAGTGTTCTAAGTAAGCGTGCAGATTTAAGTATAGAAGAATTGACTGAACATGCAGACATATTTGATGACAGTTCAGCAATTCACCATATTTTTTCTGTTGCTTCTTCACTTGATTCTATGGTTATTGGTGAAACTCAAATTGCCGGACAGCTCAAAGATGCATTTAGGTTTTCTTATGACAACGGCTATTGTGGTAAAAAAATTGCACGTACTATGAAAAGTGCTTTTGATTGTGCTGCAAAAGTAAGAAATGCTACAGATATCTCTTCAAGACCTGTTTCTATGGCTAGTGTAGCTGTTTCAAAACTAAAACTATTAGTAGAGAACCTAGAAGGAAAAAAAGTTTTAATCATAGGTGTTGGCGAAATGTCTGAGATTACAACAAAGCATCTTATTGCTGCTGGATGTGATGTGTCTGTTATGAACAGGACGCAACATAAGGCAGTGGAGTTCGCTGAGACATATGGAATTAAGCAAGTAGATTATGAAGACTTAGAAAACGCTGTCAATAAATTTCATATCATTTTCACTGCCACATCTTCTTCAACACCGATTATTAAGTATGATATGGTTGAGTTGTGTAATTTTGAAAGATTTTGGTTTGATTTAGCGCTTCCAAGAGATATAGAGTCTTTTAACAGAGGGGATATTAAACTTTTTGTGATTGATGATTTACAGTCTATTGTGGATGAGAACTTAGGTGCTAGAGAAAAAGCAGCACGTGCAGCTCAAGGAATTATAGGAAGAGAGATAGTTGCATTTTTTGAATCCCTTGCAAGTTTAGATATTGAACCCGTGATTAAAGAAATATATCAAAAAGCTTATGAAGCAGCAGCTGCAGAAACAGTCAGAGTTATAGAAAAAGGTTTTATACCCGGTGAATATGAACAAGAAGCTAAAAAAATGTGCGAGCAAGCATTAAAGAGATTTTTGCACGATATGACATCGAGTATGAGAAATTCATCGGATGAAACAGGTCATGCTATGACTACAAATATGATGCATATTTTTGCCCAAAGTATAGAAAACAAAAAACAATAAATAAAGGAATTTTGTGAGAAGAAGCAGAGCATTTATACCGACAACCAAAGAAGCACCATCTGATGCTACTTTACCTAGCCATCAATTTTTAGTACGTGGTGGATTCATTAACCAACAAGGCTCGGGTTTGTACAACTTTTTACCTTTAGGAAAAATAGTTCTTGAAAAAATTAGAAAAATTGTAAAAGATGAACTTGATAATGCAGGTTGTAATGAAGTGCAACTTAGCTTTGTGACACCTCTTTCTCTTTGGGAGAGAAGCGGACGTGCTGAGACAATGGGTAAAGAGATGCTTCGAATCTCAGACAGACATGATGCAGACTTTGTACTGAGTCCTACAAATGAAGAAGCAATGGTCGAACTTGTCAAAAACAGAGTGACAAGCTATAAAGATTTACCTTTAAATCTATACCAAATCAACACAAAATTCCGTGATGAAGCAAGACCAAGATACGGACTTCTTCGCGGTCGCGAGTTTTTAATGAAAGATGGGTATTCTTTTCATGCTTCTAAAGAGGATATGGTTCGTGAATTTGATTTGATGGAAGCGACATATAAAAAAATCTTCACCAGACTTGGACTTGACTTTAGAGTTGTTCAAGCAGATTCTGGTGCTATTGGCGGAGAGGGAAGTAAAGAATTTCATGTTTTAGCAGACAGTGGTGAAGATACTATTGTTGTATGTGATTCTTGTGATTACGGTGCAAATATTGAGACTATATTTGAGAGCGAAGAAGAGATTGATGCTTTAAATGAAAAGTCCTATGAAGAGCTGCAAACACAATCCATAGAAGAAAAATGCAGCTGTGGCGGAACTCTTAGCTTTAAAAAAGGTATAGAAGTTGGTCATATTTTTCAACTTGGAGATAAATATTCCTCTGCACTTGAAGCAAAATTTAATGATGAAGATGGAAAACCAAAACCTTTTGAGATGGCAACATTTGGAATAGGAGTCAGTAGACTTGTAGCTTCTGTAATAGAACAAAACCATGATGAAAATGGTTGTATTTGGACAAAAGAAACAGCTCCATATATGGTGAACATTATGGTTTCAAATATAAAGGATGATGCACAAACGCTACTAGGTGAAGAACTTTATACCCAATTTAAAGAAGCTGGTGTGGAGACGATTTTAGACGACAGAAAAGATCGTTTTGGTTTTAAGATGAAAGATGCCGAGCTTATAGGTTTTCCATATACGCTTATTATAGGAAAAGAGTTA
>JGI11705J14877_10000766_pt1 | contig 19476 bp, 18 predicted proteins | sample Etolaghawater15m_FD_14877 | JGI IMG/M metagenome (IMG submission 14877)
TCGACAAAAGGGGATCCTCATTATTTGCGCACAGGAACGGGTTCTTCGGTTTGTGCCCCCGCTGATTGTTGGAAAAGAAGAGATTGATCTTCTGTTGGAAGCACTCGATAACATATTCAACGACATGGAGACGAAACGTGGCTGAAAAAATAGAAAAAATTGTTTTGGCGTATTCGGGCGGTCTTGACACATCGGTTATCCTGAAATGGTTAAAAGAGACCTATCAGTGCCCTGTCGTGGCGTACGCCGCTGACCTGGGACAGGGAGAGGAGCTTTCGGGCATCAAGGAAAAAGCCTTCGCAACCGGCGCGGACGATGTGGTGGTGGATGATTTAAAAGAAGTCTTTGCAAAGGATTTTGTATGGCCTGCTCTCAGGGCCAACGCCATATATGAAACCACCTATCTGCTGGGGACCTCTCTGGCGAGACCCCTCATTTCAAAACGGCAGGTGGAAGTGGCGCACGAAATGGGTGCCAATGCCGTCAGTCACGGGGCCACCGGAAAAGGGAACGACCAGGTGCGTTTTGAACTGGCCTATATGGCGCTGGATCCCTCACTTCAGATTATCGCCCCATGGCGAACCTGGGATTTCAAAGGGAGGGAAGACCTTATGGACTATGCCCGCTCAAAGGGCATACCCGTTCCGGTGACCAAGGAAAAACCGTACTCCAGTGATCGCAATCTGCTGCACATCAGCTTCGAGGGGGGGATACTGGAAGATACCTGGGCTGAAGCGCCGGAAGAGATGTTTGTTCTGTCCGTTTCCCCGGAAGCGGCCCCTGATGAGCCGACCTATGTTGAGATTTCCTATGAAAAAGGGAACCCTGTCGCCGTTGATGGAAAAGAGATGTCTCCGGCGAAACTGCTGGCCCACATGAATGAACTGGGCGGCAAAAACGGCATTGGCCGCGTGGATATGGTGGAGAATCGGTATGTGGGCATGAAATCGAGAGGGGTCTATGAGACGCCGGGTGGCACTATCCTGCGTGCGGCCCATATTGCCATGGAATCCATCACGGTCGACCGTGAAGCCATGCACCTACGAGATGCTCTGGTTTCCCGGTACGCCGAAATGGTCTATAATGGATACTGGTTTTCCCCGGAACGGAATATGTTGCAGGCCCTTGTGGATGAAGCCCAGAAAAATGTGACCGGCACGGTGCGGTTGAAGCTCTACAAAGGGAACTGCATGGTGGTGGGTAGAAAATCCGGTCGGTCCCTGTATCATGCGGATTTTGCCACTTTTGAGGGGGATGAAGTCTACAANCAGCAAGACGCCGAGGGATTTATCCGGTTAAACGGTTTGAGACTCAAAATTGCCAGCTTGTTGAAAAGCCAACGCTGAGGATCCGGGTATGACGAAAAAGGTTTGGGGAGGACGGTTCAGCCAGGAACCTGANGCACTGGTCAACACGTTCAATGCTTCTATCAGCTTTGATCGACAGCTCTATGCCTATGACATTCAAGGNAGNGTGGCCCATTGCCGCATGCTGGCCAAGCAGGGCATTATCTCCGATGACGAGTCGTCCTCCATGCTCGTGGCGCTGGGTGAAATCAAGCGGGAGCTGGATCACGGCGGTTTTTCGTCCGATAACGATTATGAGGACATTCATGCCCTGGTGGAAAAATCTCTGGTGGAAAAAGTGGGGGCTCTCGGGGAAAAAATTCACACGGGAAGAAGCCGAAATGATCAAGTGGCCCTTGATACACGTCTGTATGTGAGGGATGTGGTTCAAGAGGTCATGGGGTTGATTAAGGAATGTCAAAAAACAATTGTTTTTATTAGTGAAAAAAACCTAACGGTTCTCATGCCAGGATATACGCACCTGCAGCGGGCGCAACCGGTTCTCTTAAGCCATCATTTAATGGCCTATTACGAAATGTTGAAACGGGATTATGCTCGATTTGAGGAAAGCCTGGGCCGTGTCAATGTCATGCCCCTGGGCAGTGCGGCGCTGGCGGGTGCAACCTTTGATCTGGACCGGGAAATGGTTGCGGACGAACTGGGATTTGACCAAATCTCAAACAACAGCATGGATGCGGTGAGTGACAGGGATTTCGTTTTGGATTTCCTCTATAATGCATCCGTGTTGATGATGCACTTAAGCCGCCTCAGTGAGGAGCTGGTCATCTGGTCCAGCCAGGAGTTTGGCTTTGTGACCATTTCGGATGCGTTTTCAACGGGCAGCAGCATTATGCCTCAGAAAAAAAACCCGGATCTGCCGGAACTCATCCGAGGAAAAACAGGCCGTGCCTACGGGCATCTCATGAGCCTGTTGACCACCATGAAGGGATTGCCGCTGGCCTATAACAAGGACATGCAGGAAGATAAGGAAGCCCTCTTTGATTCAGCCCGGACCGTTATCATGTGCCTCAAGGTTATGGGCAGCCTTCTGGGGGAAGTGAGCTTTAGAACGGATAAGCTCAAGGCCGCTACGGAAAAAGGGTATCTGGTGGCCACGGATCTTGCCGATTATCTGGTGGGAAAGGGGATCACCTTCCGCGAAGCCCATGAAGTTGTGGGGAAAATGGTTGTTTTTGCCATGGAAAACGGACGGGAACTCCACGAGCTTTCACTGGAAGAGATGAAAGGGTATAATCGGCAGATCGAAAAAGATGTTTACGCATGGCTTGATCCTCAGTTAACCGTGGGCCGGCGTAATATAACGGGTGGAACAGGACCCGATGCCGTGAGAAATGAAATTGAAACGGCAAAACATGAGTTGGAACCAAATGACTAAATGAAGGCTGAGGTTTTGAGGCGAGAACCCATAAAGTGGTTGGTTTTTCTGGCATTCCTTTGTATTCTTTTTTCCGGATGCGGGAGGAAAAGCCCTCCTTTTCTTTCGGCGCAGAGAAATGTTACGGTGAGGTTGGATCAACTCCAAGGAGCCTGGATGAAGCAATCTCTGGCGCTGAAGGGCCTCATTCAGGGGGATAGCGCGTCCCGATCGTTTATAACCGGCTGCCGGGTCTATTATGTCTGGTACCCGCTGGACGAACCCCCCTGTGAAGGGTGTCCCATTGACATGGCCAGTTTCAGGGATATTTCGGACCAAATCATCAAAAATGACCAATTTGAGTGCCGGCTTCCGGCATTTAAGCAGAAAGGCATCTGTTTTGTCATGGTACGCCTTATGGAAAAAGAGGGTCTTCTCGGCCCGGAGTCCAACAGAATAAAATTGATTTCTGATCGGTAATTTTCTAAAATTTTCATCAACCCTTAAAAACTGCAATCGAGAAATCCATGCATCACTTTAAATACCAGAAAAGCGAACTGTATTGTGAAGATGTTCCGCTGTCGCTCATAGCGGAAAAGGTGGGAACCCCTTTCTATGTCTATTCCCATGCAACCCTGATGCAGCATTTTGATGCGTTTGACGGTGCTTTTGCAGACACTAAACACCTGACCTGTTACTCCATGAAATCCAATTCCAACAAGGCCTTACTCGCACTGTTTGCGAGTCGGGGCGGCGGGGTTGACATTGTGTCCGGGGGTGAACTTTACAGGGCCTTGGCTGCAGGCGTGGATCCCTCAAAAATTGTTTTTTCAGGAGTCGGTAAAAGCCTGGCGGATCTGGAGTATGCTGTATCATCGAAAATTCTCATGTTTAATGTGGAATCGCCGCAGGAGTTGTTGAAACTGAACCAGGTGGCGCGGGCCGCAGGCAAGAAAGCACGTATTTCCATAAGGGTAAATCCCGATGTGGACCCCAAGACCCACCCCTATATTTCAACGGGTCTCAAAGAGAACAAATTCGGCATCGGGGTTGAGGAGGCGCTTCGGCAATATGAGATAGCCACCACGCTGGATGGTCTGGATGTGGTGGGCGTATCGTGTCATATCGGCAGCCAGTTGACACTGACGAGCCCTTTTGTGGATGCGCTCAGAAAACTCAAGGAGCTGATCGCACGGCTGGAGAAGATGAATATTTCAATCCGTTACCTGGACCTTGGGGGAGGGTTGGGAATTACCTACGATAACGAGTTGCCGCCCCATCCCAAACAATATGCTCAAGACATTAAATCAGAGCTGGCCTCTTCAGACTGGACGCTGATCCTGGAGCCGGGCCGTGTTATCGTGGGCAATGCCGGTGCACTGGTCACAAAGGTGCTTTACGCAAAGACCAGTCACGAGAAGAATTTTTTTGTGGTGGACGCTGCCATGAACGACTTGATGCGCCCCAGTCTTTACGGCGCTTACCATGGGATTTTGCCGTTGAAAATAACTCCCGGCGAAAAGCTGACGGCGGACATTGTGGGACCCATCTGTGAATCCGGTGATTTTCTGGCCAAGAAAAGGCTGATAGAACCTCTGGTGCCGGAGGATCTAATCGCCGTCATGAGTGCGGGTGCCTATGGTTTCAGCATGTCGTCTTCCTATAATTCAAGGCCCCGGGTGTGTGAGGTGATGGTTAAAGAGAACCGCTTTGAGATCATTCGACAGCGCGAAACTTTTGAGGATCTTGTGCGAGGGGAATCCATACCGGATTTCCTTTTTGAGAATTGATTTGTTAACTACCAACTGACAATTTCGAGTTATGGAACCCATTGAATTCTGGAAAATGAGCGGCACCGGCAATGATTTTATTGTCATCGACAACCGCGAAGGGGTTGTGAAAGAGCAGAACATGAGCCGGTTGGTGGCGCGTTCCTGCCGCCGCAGAGAATCCGTCGGGGCTGATGGTGTCATATTTGTTACGAACTCACAAACATATGATTTTGGATGGCGGTTTTTTAACGCAGACGGTGGGGAGGTGGAAATGTGCGGTAACGGAGGACGTTGTGTCTCCCGTTTCGCCTACTTAAAGGGGATTGCCGGTTCCGACATGACCTTTGAAACCCTTGCGGGTCCAATCTCTGCGCAAGTGGACGGACGTATGGTCAAAGTGCTGATGCCGGAACCTCGAAATGAGACAGTGGATGTTGATATGGCGCTCCTTCCCGGGTGGATCAGTTGTGATTTTGTGAACACCGGGGTTCCCCACGTGGTGTTGCAGGTGGAAGACCTGGAAAATCATCCCGTGAGAGAGCAGGGACGTGAGATCCGCTATCATGAACGGTTTTCCCCCGAAGGTACCAATGCCAATTTTATGACTGTTACAGGCCCCAATGAACTTTCAATCAGAACCTATGAACGGGGTGTGGAGGACGAAACCCTGGCGTGTGGAACCGGAGCCATCGCTTCCGCGCTCATGGCGCACCGTCGCGGCATGGTATCATCTCCGGTCGGCGTCCATACGCGAGGTGGTGAAATATTGACTATCCACTTTAACAGCGAAGGTGCTGGTGCTGGAACCGGCAGAAGGGTTTGGCTTCAAGGAAACACGTCCGTTATTTACATGGCGACACTTCATGATGAAGCCATTTGAGTGTTTGGCGTGTTTTGAACCATGAATTCAGGAATCATCAGAAAAGGAGATTCACAATGTTTGAAGGCTCTATCGTTGCAATCGTGACCCCTTTTAAAAATGGACAGGTTGACGAAGAAGCATATCGTGAACTGATTGAATTTCAAATCAAAAACGGCACCAGTGCCATTGTCCCCTGTGGTACCACCGGTGAATCCGCGACCCTGGACGTGAACGAGCACGCCAGAGTGATTGATATTGCGGTGGAGGCCGTTAACAAACGGGTACCGGTCATCGCCGGAACCGGAGGCAACAGCACCCGTGAAGCCATTGAACTTTCGAAGCATGCCAAAGAAGTGGGCGCGGATGCGACGCTTCAGGTGACGCCCTATTACAACAAACCCACTCAGGAGGGGCTTTTCCGGCACTTTGAAGCCATTTTAAAAGCGGTTCCCCTTCCCCAGGTCCTCTATAATGTGCCGGGGCGAACCAGTGTGAACCTGTTGCCTGAAACCGTAGCGCGGCTGGCGAAATTCCCGGAAATTGTGGCCATCAAAGAAGCCTCCGGAAACGTGGGACAGATGGCTGATGTGGTGAGGCTGGCAGGGGAAAACATCACCCTGTTGTCAGGCGACGATAACCTGACCCTTCCGGTGCTGGCCATTGGGGGAAAAGGGGTGGTTTCCGTTGTGGCCAATATTGTTCCCCGGGATAGCGCGAATTTGGTGAAAGCTTGGGCTGACGGCAATGTGGCGGAGGCCAAAACACTTTTCTATAAACTGTTGCCCCTGTGCAAAGCCATGTTTTTTGAAACGAACCCCATCCCGGTGAAAACTGCTGCCTCGTTGATGGGGATGATCGGGGACGAAATGAGGTTGCCCATGTGCCCCATGGCTTCTGAAAATCTGGAAAAATTGAAAAAGGCGCTTAAAGATTACGGGCTTATATAGGGAGTCTATACAATGGTCAAAGTAGCTGTTGCGGGAGCCGCCGGTCGCATGGGGGGAAGAATCGTTCACATGATTTATCAGAACCCTGAAACCGAGCTGGCGGGCGCCTTTGAACGTCCTGACCACAAAAGTGTGGGTGAGGATGCGGGATCGGTTGCCGGAATCGGTGACCTGGGTGTCCGTATCTGCGGCGCCATTGATGATGGTGCCGGCGAAGCGGATGTATTGATCGATTTCACCCAGCCTGAAAGCACGCTTCAAAACATGCGAACGGCCTCCGAAAAAGGGATCGCCGTGGTCATTGGAACCACCGGGATCACTGAAAATGGTATTGCAGAGATTACTACCCTTGCTGAAAAGATTCCATGTGTCATGGCGCCCAATATGAGCGTGGGCGTTAACGTCATGTTCAAGATTGCAGGCGAAATGGCGCGAATTTTGGGGAATGATTACGATATGGAAATTCTTGAAGTGCATCACCGGCTCAAGAAGGATGCTCCGAGCGGAACCGCCATGCGCTTAGGCCAGATTCTGGCGGATGCCGTGGATCGTGATCTTGAAAAGGTGGGTGTTTTTGGCCGAAAAGGGATGATCGGCGAGCGAACCGATGAAGAGATCGGGATTCAGACCTGGCGTGCCGGTGACATCGCGGGAGAGCATACGGTCATGTTTGGCGGTATCGGCGAGCGCTTGGAACTGGTTCACAGGGCTCATAACCGGGACAATTTCGCCAGAGGCGCCGTGAGGGCAGCCCTCTGGATTACCGGAAAACCGGCGGGGCTGTACGATATGCAGGATGTGCTCGGGCTTAAGTAGCGTTGCCAATGAAGTGTATTTGAAAGGTTTAACAATGGAGAGATTTGAAAAGGCTGAACGTTTAAAGCAGCTTCCCCCTTACCTGTTTAAGGAGATAGATCGAAAGAAAGCCGAGGTAAAAGCCAAAGGGGTTGATATTATTGACCTGGGTGTGGGGGACCCGGACCTTCCCACACCGGAGCATATCATCGAAGAGATGAAACGGGCGGTTAATGATTCAGCAAATCACCGGTACCCATCCTATTCAGGGATGTCGGATTTTAAGGAAGCCGTGGCCTGGTGGTACGGGGAGCGGTTTAATGTGTCGCTGGATCCGGGTTCGGAGGTGGTATCCCTCATCGGGAGCAAAGAGGGCATTGCCCATCTCCCTCTGGCATTTATTAATCCGGGGGATGTGGCGCTGGTGCCCAGCCCCGCTTATCCGGTCTATAACATCGCGACCCTGTTTGCCGGCGGCGAGTCCTATATGATGCCGCTGTTGCATAAGAATGATTTTTTGCCTGACTTGAGCGCCATTCCTGAAACGGTGGCGGATCGTGCCAAGCTGATGTTTATCAACTATCCCAATAACCCCACCGCGGCAGTGGCGGATCTCGAGTTTTTCAGCCGTGTGGTCTCTTTTGCGGAAAAACACAACATTCTGGTATGCCACGATGCGGCCTACACGGAGATGGCCTTTGATGGATATCGGCCGCCCAGCTTTCTGGAGGTTGATGGAGCGAAAGAGGTGGGGATGGAATTTCATTCTCTTTCCAAAACCTACAATATGACCGGTTGGCGAATCGGTTTCGCCGTGGGAAACCGAGAAGGGGTTGCAGGGCTTGGTGCCATCAAGAGCAATGTGGACTCCGGTGTTTTCCAGGCGGTTCAGCGGGCGGGAATCGAGGCTATTCGAGGCGACCAGGCCTGCGTTGCGGACATGAACCGTATTTACTCAGCCCGGCGGGATCTTATGGTTCGTGGACTGGAAGAAGCGGGGTTTGAGCTGGATCCGCCAAAGGCGACCTTTTACTTGTGGATACGGGTGCCGAACGGTTACACGTCCGCATCCCTGGCCACGCGGTTGCTGGAGGAAACGGGTCTGGTGGTCACGCCGGGGAATGGATTCGGCGACCCAGGTGAAGGATATTTTCGCATTGCGTTGACCCAGAATAGAAAAAGGCTCGGGGAAGCCATTGAAAGACTGAAAGGTCTGAACCTCTAAGAACCTCAGAGCGGTGTCGGTCAATGGAAAGCGCTTATATCGGCATTGGATCAAACATCGGTCACAAAATTGATCACTGCAAAAAGGCCATTTCATTGATGGGACGTCTGGATGGGTGTTCGGTCAGGGTGCAATCGCCATTTTACCGGACCGAACCTGTAGGGGTTGACGGGCAGGATTTTTATGTGAACGGTGTGATTGGTTTGGATACGGATCTTTCCGCTGATGCCCTGCTCAAAAACCTTCTTGACATTGAAGCAGACATGGGGAGGGTGAGGCTCAAGAAATGGGATGCACGGGTGATCGATCTGGATATTTTACTGTTCGGTTCTCGGATCATTCAGAAGCCTGACTTGATGGTTCCTCATCCGCTGATGCATTTAAGGCGTTTCGTGCTGACACCGCTCCTTCAAATTGCACCTGACCTGATGCACCCGGTTTTGGGTCAATCCATTCAGGAACTGGCCGAAGCGCTCCCTGAGGAAGGTCAAGCGGTAGAAAATCTATGAGGGATCCTGAATGCTGAAACTGCTGTTTTTTGGAGTTCTGGCTTATTTTGTATACCGTTTTGTGCAGAAGATCCGTTTATCTGGCAGAAGGGACTATGATAATGCCGGTCCTGGTCCCGTGGATGAGATGGTTCAGGATCCTAATTGCCAGACCTATATTCCAAAGAGCAGCGCCATTCGAAAGAATGTAGGGGGCGAAACATATTTTTTCTGCAGTCAGGCATGTGCTGATGAGTTTCAGCGCATGAAACCTTGATTTTGTGGTATAGCGAATCTTGAAGTGATCAATGCTGTTTTTGTTAATGGGCCTTTGCGCCTTATGAATGCCGGACTAACCGGGTGAGGGGATATCCATGAAATTTTTTATTGATACGGCAAATGTTGATGAAATTAAGGAAGCAAATGATTTGGGGATGGTGGATGGTGTTACCACCAATCCCAGTTTGGTGGCCAAAGAGGGAAAAGATTTTCGAGGACTGATTAAAGAGATCTGCTCTATTGTTCCGGGGCCGGTGAGCGCCGAGGTGGTCAGCCTCCAAGCCGATAAAATGGTTGCGGAAGCTGAGGATCTGGCAGGGATTGCAGACAATATTGTCATCAAAGTGCCGCTGATTGAAGAGGGACTCAAGGCGGTGAAAATATTGACCGAAAAAGGGATCAAAACCAATGTGACCCTGTGCTTTTCACCGCTCCAGGCGTTGATGGCCGCAAAGGCGGGTGCAGCTTATATCAGCCCTTTTGTCGGAAGGCTTGATGACGTTAGCGCCGTGGGAATGGACCTGGTGGAGCAAATCGCCACCATCTACGAGAACTACGGCTATGAAACAGAAATTATCGTGGCCAGTGTGCGAAACCCGCTTCATGTGCTGGATGCCGCACTGGTCGGGGCTGATATCGCCACGATCCCACTAAAGGTGATTCGGCAATTGATCAGGCACCCCTTAACCGACATTGGCTTGGAGAATTTTTTAGCGGATTGGAAAAAACTGGGCTAAAAAGGAACATCGGAAAAAAATGCCTTCGTGGGATCGTGGCTGTGATGGCCCTTACCCTGTTTGGCCCTTGTCTGGTGTCGGCGGAAATTTACCGTTATGTGGACAAGAAAGGGATATGGCATTTCACAAACCGCAAGACCGACGTGCGCTATCGGCTGTTTGTCCGTTCCGCCAATAGAACGCCATCGCAATATCTGGTCGAATACAGCGGCATCGTCAAGAAAGCCTCCGATCGGTTTGGGGTTGATATTCATTTTATTAAAGCCATTATCAAAGCCGAATCGGGTTTTGATGAGGCCGCGGTCTCTAAAAAAGGGGCTAAAGGCCTGATGCAGTTGATGCCGGGGACGGCCAGCGATATGGAAGTGATGGATCCCCATGACCCGGAAGAGAATATCGTAGGGGGCACCCGTTATTTCAGCATGCTGTTGAAACGGTTTAAAAACAACAAGACTCTAGCCCTGGCGGCTTATAATGCTGGCCCAGAGACCGTGGAAAATTACAATGGGATCCCTCCCTATCCCGAGACCCAGGCGTTTGTTGAACGGGTGATGCGGTACTATCATTCCTATAAGAAAGCGGCTAACTGAAGGTTTAATTTTTAGAGTCTTGACTGAATCGAATATTCCGTTTTGTTGATTTTCTTATTGACAAATCGAAGCGTTTGGATAGAATGAAAAGATTCTTTGCGGCAGGTTTTTTTGCCGTGAAATTAGATGTGTGAAAGACTGGCCGAACCGAAAATACACAAGGTTCTGCAGTGTTTTTAGTTGACAAAGCAGCTTGGTTCTGTAGAATAGCCTGACTTTGCGGGAATAGCTCAGCTGGTAGAGCCTCACGTTGCCAACGTGATTGTCGCGGGTTCAAGTCCCGTTTCCCGCTCCATAAAAAGGCGGCATAGCCAAGTGGCTAAGGCAGCGGTCTGCAAAACCGTTATTCACCGGTTCGAATCCGGTTGCCGCCTCCAGAATAAAAATGAAAGGGCCGTAAGCAAAGATGAAGCTTACGGCCCTTTTTTTCTGCCTCTGAAGGATTTATTTGGTCAGCGTGATGGCCAAGTACCCCCTGTTGCTTCTCAAAATATAGAGTGAGATGGTGTCCCCTTTCTTGTATTTTCCCAGCTCTTTCAAATACTGATCCACGTCCGTTACTTCATGATGATTGATTTCCTTAATGAGGTCTCCCGGCATGACGCCAGCTTCCTCTCCCTTGCTGTCCGGTTCCACGCCGACCACCATAACGCCTTTTTCGGCCTGAAGCCTGAACTGTTGAACAATTTCAGGGGTCAGATCGGATACGGCAATGCCAAGCGGGTTCTTTTTCTGAACTTCCGGGCTCTGGGCGGCCATCATGGTTTCGGGTCTTTTTCCCAACTCCATGGAAAATGTTTTTTCAGCGCCGTTGCGCAGGATCAGGAGTTGGGTCTTTTCGCCCACAGGAGATTCAGCAATGGTTCGGCTTAATTCACGACTGCTGTCAACCTTCTTGCCATTGACCTCCAGGATGATGTCCTTGGCCTGAATGCCGGCTTTTTCTGCCGGATCACCGGGGAAAACCTTGGTGACCAGGACGCCCGCATCCCCTTTGACCCCGTAATATTCCTTTAGCTCTTTTGTAAGGTCTTGAATGCCGATGCCCAGCCATCCCCGGGTGACTTCGCCTTTGGCCTGTAATTGCTCGATAATTCCTTTGGCCATGTTTACGGGAATGGCGAAACCAATTCCCTGGCCTCCGGCGATGATGGCGGTGTTGATGCCCACTACTTTTCCGTCCATGTTAATGAGAGGGCCACCACTGTTGCCTGGGTTGATGGAGGCATCGGTCTGGATGAAGTCGTCGTAAGGCCCTGAACCGATCACGCGGCCTTTGGCGCTGATGATGCCCACGGTGACCGTATGTTCCAGGCCAAAGGGGTTTCCGATGGCCATGACCCATTCCCCCACCTTAACATCATCGGAATTGCCAAACTGGATAATGGGCAGGTTGCCGTCTGATTTGATTTTGATGAGCGCCAGATCCGTGTTGGGATCACGCCCTTTGACTTCCGCATCAAATTCACGCTCGTCCTTAAGGATCACCTTGATTTTATCGGCCCCTTCCACCACATGATTATTGGTGACGATGTATCCGTCATGGTCGATGATAAATCCCGAACCCAGGCTCCTCTGTTTAAACCCCTGGTTTGGGCGGCCCCCAAAAAATTTCTCAAAAAAATCGTTAAATGGATCGTTTTTATCAAGGGGTCCTCCCCTGAAATGGGGATTCACTTCCATGCGTTTGCCGTTTTTTTCAGAGCGGATGTTGACCACTGCCGGACTGTATTTCTCGGCCAGTTCTGTAAAATTTTCAGGTATCCATCTTGCCGCATGGGCAGTAGAGATGGGATAGGCCGATGTCACCGTAAACAGGGCGGCCATCAAAAAAACCATACCCAATGCCGTTGGTACGAATGAAAACGCACTTTTCCGTGTCAATATTTTCATGGTTTACTCCTTTATTTTAGATTCTTTTTAATTCAGATTCTCTACTACGCCTATTAATTTTTCCAGTAGTGGAGGGGTTGAGATACGTTGGTGTCCGATAATTACCGTCTGGGGGCAGGACTTTGATGACCGCCATATTCGGTAACCATCCCGATTTTCCATTTGCCGTTTTGACAAAGACATATCCTTTGTAATTATCTGCAAGATTAACCACTTTTCCATTTTTTACAACACCTGAAGTGGCCGCCGAATCAAACGGAGAGACTCGAAGCTGGGCATTATCAGCGGTGATGATACCTCGATTCAGATTTCCATATTGTACTGCAATGCCGGTCCCTGACGTCACGAAGGCCATGAAGCAGAGGCAAATCAAGAGTTTTGGCGTTGGCCCTTTCAAGAGGCCCGGACGTACCCCATTGATGAGAACCATCAGTGAAAAGGTGCCGAGGGCGATAACCGCAATCCATGTCCACCCGTTCAGATTTGAGCGGTTGAAAAACGCCCTCCAGGTTGCCTGGTCGGATGTCACCAGTCCGAAATTTTTTCTCGCAAGTGCTAGATTTTCCTTAATATCGACATTTCCAGGGTCCAGATAAAGCGCCCGTTCGTAGTTCAGGATCGCCTGCCCAATTTCTTTCTTCATGTAATAGGCGTTGCCCAGGTTATAGAGAAGCGATGACGAGTACCCTTCACGCTCCAGGGCGGCCTGATAGTGAATAATGGCCTGGTCGTAATCCTTGTTTATATAAGCTTCATTGCCGAGGGCAAAAAAATCACGCCCAACGCTATCTTTGGCAAGACTGTTCTGTGCCGACATCAGAAAGACCATCATGCACAACGCCAACGCAAAAATCAAGATGCTAACGCTTTCGTTTTTTTTAAGTGTTCTCATTGTCTCTCTCCGATGAAAATGGACTTCACGGGTTATCAGTGGTGATATGCGGGTGGTTGAAAATGTTTCAGATTCTTCAGTTCACAAACCACCAGATTCCGCAGTTTTTGAAGTTCCTCCGGACCAAATGACTGACCTGAGTAGGCCGCAGCATCGGCCTTTTCAAATACCTCCGCCATGCCCGGCGCACTGTCTCCCAGACGATGTTTGATTTCCGCCAGGGTAATGCTGTGAGGGGCCTGTCCCCATATCTCGCCCAGCTTCTCCTGCGAGGCTGTTCTGCAGGCATTGAAAAATGTGGTTACATCGTGGGCCGTTATGGCCCGATCCATATCCTTGATGGACCGGGTGACTTTCTGTTTAACCTGCTTTTTGTGAATAAGCCCGGGATCGTTCAACATTTTCTTTTGCCGGCGGCGAAAAAAAAGACCCATGAAGATCATGCCTACGGGAAAGCCCTGTGCGCCTATGAACCAGGGGTTTTCAACCAGCGGTCGCAGGCTTTTAACAGTTGTTCCCATTGCTACGTGGATGGGCGCCAAACCGTTTGGGCCTGAATCTTTTGCACTGGCCTGATCGGTGTTATCTTCGGCTTTGGCCGTATTTTCTGCTGCATTGCTCTTAACAGACGATTGAGCCTGACTCGCTGACAAGGTCACGGGGATGGCGCCCGTTTTTAGGGTGATGTATTTCTCCTTTTCCGTATCGAAGTAAGCGAAGGTCACTGGCGGCAGGGACTTAATGGACAAATTCATGGGAATAATAGCCTGTTCAAAAGATTTTTCCCCCTTGTAACCGGAACCGTCGATGGCTTTAAACGATGACGAGGGCCTGTAGCTCTTCCAATCTTTACCGACATTCAAAACGGGCGTGGATACGCGGTCAAAGTTTCCCGTTCCCGTAATACGCATCTTGACAGTGATGGGGTCACCTACCATTGAATCTTGAGGTGCTGCTGTGGCAGACAGTTCAAACTCGCCAACGGCGCCGCTAAAGTCTTTGGGCCGCCCCATTTTCGGCAGGGGCAATACGCGAATCTTAAGCCGGGGATTGGTCAGTTTGACCGGTTCTTCTCGAATATTCTGGAAAAAGCCGTTGAAAAAATCATCATCGAAGAGGCCTCGGCCAAAGGGGCTTCGGCGGCGGGATTGTTCGGGGATGCCCAATACGGCATTCAATTCCGCCAAGACCGGTTGCTCTCCCTCTTTTACGGCGCTTATGGCCGTGTCCCAGGTCAGTACATTATAGGGCACCCCATCCATGATTTCCTCGGTTTGTTTAGGCTTTTTCTCTAAATCGCGGCAAGCAAATGCTCCCCCTTGAATGATCGGAAGCGTTCTGAGGGTTGCCTGAACACCCTGGTGAAAATAGGCTTTTATTTCAATGGGCAGCAGTTCACCCACATACGCCCGACCGGCCCGGGGAAGCACTCTTAAAAATGCCGGTTTCCCTTCCTCCCAGCTCATGAGCTGGCCTTTAACAACGTCACTACCGTTGCGGGCGGAAGGCCTGTTTTGGAGGGGTTGGGGGGAAGGGGGCGGGGCATTACGCATGGAGTGTCGAGATGTCCCCTGAGCTACGCGCAAAGTGACCGGGCTGGATTTCTGGGTTCTCCCATTGATGTTGGCTTCCACCGGGGGGATCACAAACTCACCGGTGCGTTCTGCCTGCACCTGAAACAGGTAGCTGGTGGTGGCGGATACGCGGCCGTTGATGGATTGATATTGGCTGCTTCGACCCATGGAGTAAAACCGAAGCCCGTCCACCGGGCTCAGGGACGGTGTGCCCGACGCTTCGCCTGAAACCTGAACCACCAGTATGGCGGCTTCACCCATGCCGATATTTTCAGGTTCAATGGCGGCGGAGATGTGGCCGTGAGAATCCCCCGAAGCGCCATTTCCTTTTCCCCAACCCGCCTGGCTGCCGCTGGAAAAGAATGCCACTGCCCCGGCTGCCAGGAGAAACATGAGGCCAGCCATCAGAATCCTTCGTAGGGTGATGACCTTTTCTCCGATGGTTTTCTCGAGGTTTTCCATTACCAGTCCCTCCTCTTTTGATCCTGAGGTTTGCCACCCACACCCATGTTCTGAGCGGTCATGGGCATGGCTTTTTCATCTCCCTTGAGAGAATCCAGCAGGTTTTTGGCCTGTTCTTCGCTCATGGCCCCCGGTTTTCGCCGCCTAGGGGGGGTAGCCATTTGAGTTTGATCCGGCTTTTGAGAAGGTTTCACCTGATCTTTTTCGGCCGAGTTTTGAGCTGCTTTTCGGCCTTCTGCACTACGGTCCTTATTTTTGTCTGGATCAGCCTTTGCCTGGCTTTCATCTCTTTTGTTCTGCTCCTTTTTCTGTAGGTCAGCCTTTGCGTTTTGGTTCTGTGGGTTTTTCTGCTGCTCGTCTTTTTTCCCTGAATTGTCTTTCTGATTTTGCGCGCTCTTTTTGTTCTGATCTTTCTGTTTCTGATTTTGATCTTTGTCCGAGTCTTTGTTGTTGGCTTGCTGATTTTTCTGTTTATCTTTGTTCTCTTGATCTTTGTTTTGATCTTTGTTGTCATTGCATTTGTTACAGTCTTTCTGATTCTTTTTGAGTGCTTCCAGCCGTTTTTTCACAAATTCCCGGTTAAACTGAGCATCCTGGTCTTTCGGTTTCAGTTTTAAGGCATTGTCGTATGCCTGAATGGAAGCCTCCCAGTTTTGAATGGTCTCTTGCGGATTGTTTTTTTCAGTTTTTTCTCCCTGACGGTAAAGGGTGTTCCCCATGTTGTAATAGGACTGGTTCTGCATGGAGATATCCTGAACATTCAGAGCACGCTTAAATGACGCCATCGCCTCCGGGTACTGCTTTCCCTTGTAGGCGGCGGTCCCGAGGTTGAATTGAAGCTGGGGGTCTTCAGGGGCTTTTTGGGTTTCCGATTGGTACTCTTTGATGGCCAGGGCATAGTCTCCTGCCCGGTATGCCTTTTCGGCCTTTCCCGGTGATGCATGGGCGCCCCTGTATCCCAAGAGAACAATGGTCAGCAGGATCAGTACCGCCAGGGATGCAGCGCCTGCGGCACGCCCCATTTTTCGCCGGTAGGCCGTTTTTATGAAGGGAAAGGCTTTAGGTCGTCCTTTGCGGTCGGAGATGGCGAACTCCGCCAGCAGCAGGAGGAGCGCCACCATCAGGGGCCACTGGAATCTTTCGATGGGCACCCGCTGCATTCTTTCGGCCAGTTCATGTTTCGGGACCAAGCTTAGCTTTTCCCGGTATATGGCTTCAAGACCTTCGGCCTGTTGTCCCAAAGGTTCGTAGCGCCCACCGGTGGTTTGTGCGATTTTCTGAAGCATGGTTTCGTCCAGTTGGGATTTTACCGGATGCCCTTTTTCGTCTTTTACAAAAGCGCCGTCTTTTCCGCCCTGTGTAAGGGGAATCAGTTCACCTGAAGGAGTTCCCACCCCAACAGTGTAGATGGTCAAGCCTCTTTTCTTCGCTTCAGCCGCAGCGGAAAGCGCTTCCCCTTCCAGGTCTTCACCATCGGTGACCAGGACCAGGATTTTATGGTTGGCATCGTTATTAAAGGCGGCTTCCGCTTCAACTATGGCACTGGCGAGATCCGTCCCCCCTTGAGGAATGATCTGCGTATCCAGCGCGTCCAGGGAATTCTTGAAAGCATCGTAATCAAGGGTCAAGGGGCACATGAGAAAAGCGGTGCCGGAAAAGGGGAGAAGGCCTACCCGGTCCCCTTCCAGTTTGGAAACAAAATCCATGATACCGAATTTGCTGCGTTCAAGGCGATTGGGTCTTACATCTTCTGCCAGCATGCTCTTGGAAGTGTCCACCGCCACCAGAATATCGATCCCTTTTCGTTTGACCTCTTTCCATTGAAATCCCATTTGAGGCCGCGCCAGCGCCACAAAAATAAAGGCTACCGCCAGCACCAGGATCACCCGTTTGATCATCCTCTTCCTGGGAGAGACCCCCGAGGTGAGTTTTTCCAAAAGGTGCCCGGAGGCAAATTCCTTTAGGGCCGCGGTGCTTTTTTTCTGGAAATGGTAGAAACTCAAAGCCAGTATTCCGCAGGCCGCCACCCCTGCCAACAACCAGATGGAATGTGCGAATTGCATGGGTTTATTTCCTTTCTTTTATGGTTTTCGTTTTTTTCACGCAAAGTCGCAAAGCCCGAAAAGAAAGAAAAGGAGACAAAATTTCAAAAACCTTTGCGTCTTGGCGTCTTTGCGTGAGATTCATTCTAAGGTAACCGCCGAAAACGGGTTTGCTTAAGGGTTAATTCGAGCCCCAGTAGCAGGAACGCCCCCAGCGCGGCCCACAAAAACATTTCGTTTCGGTGTTCAAATTTCTTAATTTTCCGCGTGGTGGTTTCAAGTTTGTTGATGTCACTGTAGATTCTTTCAAGTGAGTCGGTGTCTGTGGCCCGGTAATACTGAGCACCGGTCATCTGAGCCACCTGTTTGAGGGTTTTCTCATCGATATCCACCTTCGCGCGTACCATCTTTCTATTGCCGAACTGGTCGGTAATGGGGACGGGCACTTCACCCCGGGAGCCGGCTCCGATGGTATAGATTTTGATTCCAAGGGTTTCCGCTGCCTCGGCTGCGGTCACCGGCAGAATTTTGCCCGCATTGTTCATGCCGTCGGTCAGCAGGATTACGATTCTGGACTTGGCTTTCTGGTCTCGCAGCCGGTTGACACTGCTTCCGATAGCCGAGCCGATGGCCGTGCCGTCTTCCACCATGCCGGGATGAATGGTTTTTAGGCGCTTCTGTAGCCATTGATGATCCAGTGTAAGGGGGCTAACCATATAAGGCCTTCCGGCAAAAGCCACCAGACCGATGCGATCGTTGGGCCGTTCTTCAATGAAACGGGACACCACTTGCTTAACCACGTCCACTCTGTTGGCCGGTTCTTTGTCAATGGTGAAGTCCAACGCTTCCATGGAGCCTGAGACGTCAACGGCCAGGATAATATCGATGCCGCTGGCATCAACTTGGGATGTTCCGTGCACAATCTGAGGCTGTGCCAGGGCCACCACCAGCGCCCCCAGGGCCAAAATGCGCAGGGTCCCCAGCCATCTGCCCGCCCTCGATTTTCGAGCGCCTGAAATGGCTTTGGCCGTTTGCGATGACGAATACCGTATGGCTACCGCCGGTCCCCGCCGGCCCCGTAAAAAGGCCAGGAGCGGAAGCAGGACCAGCAACCACAAAACTTCCGGTTGATCGAAATGAAACATTTATCTACCTCCTGCCGCAGCGACTTGATGGGTGTTGTGAAAGCCCTGATTTCCCGTTTTGTTCTTGGGAAACCCAACGCCTTTAAGACCTTCCTTAAACGCTCTGGCTTTACCTTTGATCCTGTTTTTTCCGGTTTCCCTCTCAATGGTGTTGCGATTGACGGGTGCAGCGCTTTTTTCCGTTTTTTTATCCGGTTGCGGCCTTGTTTCGTCTACGAACCGCCAGGCGCTTTTATGCATTCTCTTCATCTGTTCCCTGCTGAAGGTCTGCTGTGCAAATTTGGCCAGGTCACAATGAACCAGAAAATCCCTCAGGGCTTCACCGTATGGGTTGAGTTCGCTTGAGGGTTCGGCTGCCACCTGGGTGATAAATTCATGGGTGGTTTTTCGAGTGGCTCCCATTTGGAAGCGCTTTTCAATGTAGGTTCGGATGGTGTTTGAAACCATTACCGAAAATCTTTCCGCCATTTCCGGGGTCATCAGGCCTTTGGCCTTTTCCAGTTCTTCAAATGCAATTTCAAAAGCTGTCTTTGCGCTCAAAAACTTATGTCTTCTGAACCATTTCCAGGCGGCCCAGGCCAGAAGCGCCAGCAAAATCCCACCCAGGGCATAAAAGAGCCAGATGCGGGGATCCGGAATGTTAATGGGCCCGCGGATGTCCCGAATGTCCCCTTTGGGGCCTGTTGAAAGGTCGAGGGGACAGGCTGCGCCATTGAGGTTCGAACCCGTCTTTTGGGGCGAAACCGCTTGGGTTGTTATCCCTGCCGACGTTCCCGTCATTGGTATGCCGGGCTTTGAAGGAATCGAGGCTTTAACACTATTATTTGGCTTTTTTTGCGGCGTTGACTGTGTTGGTTCCGCACACCAGGCGAAACCGCTACCGAGAAAGAACAACACCAACAGAAATGGAATGGCCCTCAGGGCCGATCGCTTTAGATTGTTCGGCACCATTAGTGACTTCTCCTTTCTCTGGCACTGAAAAACTGTCTCAGATCCGCCAGATAAGAACGTTCCGTTGAAAGTTCCAGCATATCCACGCCCACCGAGCGGAT